>Ga0307372_10000546_pt1 | contig 66909 bp, 66 predicted proteins | sample OX1MG_FD_202533 | JGI IMG/M metagenome (GOLD analysis project Ga0307372, IMG submission 202533) | Soil microbial communities from Risofladan, Vaasa, Finland - OX-1 | ecosystem: Environmental > Terrestrial > Soil > Coastal area > Acid sulfate soil | place: Finland: Risofladan, Vaasa | collected... | reverse complement strand
CGACAAACCGCAAGCGCTCGTCCACGACCGAACACTCCTTCCATGGCATCGACACCCCCCGCCAAATGGCGAAAAGTGTTACCCATGTGTCCGGTACGTTCTGTCACCTATGTCTCGGGCCGCTCAAGGTCGTCGATCAGCGCGGACGGATCCGCAAAATTTACGAGAACGCTGACACCGTCGGTTCTCGGCAGCTGCTGACCGTGGTCCGTTCGTTGGTCAAGTCGCAAAGCTAGGCGAGGGCGGAGCCGGCGAATGTCGACGCGCGCAGCCAAGCCGGTCCGTTCGATCGCGCCATCGCTCCTCTGGCCGGCCGTTGTCGTCGGCGCGCTGATGCCGCTGCTCGCCGCCGTTCCGATGGTGCTGCGCGCGGATCATGTCCTGCCGCAATCCAGGATGTGGACGGACTGGCCGCTCACGCCCGACATCGCCCTGAGCCTTTTGGCGATTGCCTGGCTCTATATTGCGGGCCAGCGCGACGCCACCGCGCCGCTGTCCGACCAGCCCGGCGTCCGGCACCACCTCGCGTTCTTCGGCGGTCTTGCGGCGATATTCCTCGCGCTGCAGTCGCCGATCGAGCCGTTGGCCGACCATCTCTTCGTCGCGCATCAGATCGAGCACATGCTGTTGCGCACCGGCGGTCCGATGCTGTTGATGCTCGCGGCGCCGCAAGCCGCCCTCATGCGCGGATTGCCGTCATGGGCCCGTCGTCGGGTTCTCGCGCCATTGCTCGGCAATCCGATCGTCCGCGCTCTCGGCGTTTTCGGACGGCCCGCAGTCGCCACGGTGCTGTTTGTCGGCACGACCTACTTCTGGATGATTCCACGCTACCACGACCTCGCGATCCTCCACGAGCCGATTCATTACCTCTGGCACACGACGCTGCTGCTCAGCGGCCTGATCTTCTTCTGGCGACTGCTGGATCCGCGGCCTTATCCGCTCGGCGCATCGCTCGGCATTCGGCTCAGCATGTTCTGGTTCGCGTCGATCGGGAACATCGTGCTGGGCTCCTATCTCAGCTTCAAGCAGGGCGTGCTCTATCACGCTTACGACGTGATGGGCCGCATATGGTTGAGCCCGACGCTCGACGAGCGGTTCGGCGGCCTGACCATGTGGATTCCCGGCAGCATGATGTTCGCCGCGACCACCATGGTGATGATCTATCGCTGGGCCGTTCAGGAGGAGCGCGCGGCCGCGCGGTTGCAGGAGGCCGGTGTGGCCGTGCCGACCGTCGCCGAGTTCCTCGCCAGCCGGAGGTCCGCAAACCGCAAGATGGCGATCGGTCTGGTGGCCTTCGCGGCCACCGTGTTGCTGATCAGCCTGACCGTCGTGCTGACATATCACTATTCGGGCGACCGGCCCGACTTCGGCGGCTTCTAGATCGCTCGCGGGGGCCTTTCCGGTCCGCGGAATCGCGCGATTTCGGACCGCGGCACGCACATCGGTGGCGCACGGAAACCTTGAAGCGGCCTCGGTTTTTCGACTGCGGCGACGTGCCACGGCGTCGCCGGCCGGCCATGTTGCGTGCCCGAAAAGCCTATGTTAGAACCGCCGCGCTTTCCGGCGGGACCGTGGCGGTGGGGGTTTTCGAGCGGCGAAAACCCGGCGGACGGCGCGTTCACTTTGAGGCCGTCCCTGTGCCGGTCTCGTCCGGGGAATTTAAGGACATAAGTTCGACGTGGCATCCGAAGCGACAAGCGTAGCCGGTCTGGCCGAGCGTTACGCGGCGGCGCTTTTCGGGCTCGCCGACGAGCGCAAGGCCCTCGATGCGGTGGCATCCGATCTCACCGGTCTGCGCCGATTGATCGACGAAAGCGCCGATTTGCGTCGCATGATCCGCAGCCCGGTGCTGCAGCGCGGCGAACAGGCGCGCGCAATCGGCGCCATCGCGGAACGCGCCGGCCTCAATCCTCTGACGCGCAACTTTGTCGGACTGCTGGCACGAAACCGGCGGCTGTTCGCGCTGCCGGAAATGATTCATGGATTTCTACAGATTCTCGCCGAGCGCCGCGGCGAGGTGACGGCCCAGGTGATTGCGGCGCAAGAGTTGTCCGAGGCGCAGCGTAAGGCGGTCGACGAGCGCCTGCGCAAGGCGGTCGGCCGCAAAGTGGTGGTCGATTTCCGCGTCGATCCGAGTCTGCTCGGCGGACTCGTCGTCAAGGTGGGCTCGCGCATGGTCGACGCGTCGCTCAAGAGCAAGCTGGCGCGGCTCGCGCTGGCGATGAAGGGGGTTGGTTGATATGGAAATTCGCGCCGCGGAAATTTCTGCGATCCTGAAGAAGCAGATCGCCGAATTCGGCACCGAAGCGGATGTCGCCGAGGTCGGGCAGGTCCTTTCGGTGGGCGACGGCATCGCCCGCGTCTACGGCCTCGACAAGGTCCAGGCCGGCGAGCTCGTTGAGTTCCCGAACGGCGTCAAGGGCATGGCCCTCAACCTCGAGACCGACAACGTCGGCGTCGTGATCTTCGGCGATGACAGCGGCATCAGCGAGGGCGATACCGTCAAGCGCACCGGCGCCATCGTCGACGTCCCGGTCGGCCGAGGCCTCCTCGGTCGCGTCGTGAATGCGCTGGGCGAGCCGATCGATGGCAAAGGTCCGCTGAAGGACGTCAAGCGCACGCGCGTCGAAGTCAAGGCGCCGGGCATCATTCCACGCCGCTCGGTGCACGAGCCAGTGCAGACGGGACTCAAGGCGATCGATACGCTCGTGCCCATCGGCCGCGGTCAGCGCGAGCTGATCATTGGCGACCGACAGACCGGCAAGACCGCGGTCGCAATCGACGCCTTCCTCAATCAGAAGGCGGTGAACGCCGGGGGCGACGAATCGAAGAAGCTCTATTGCATTTACGTCGCCGTCGGCCAGAAGCGCTCGACGGTTGCACAGATCGTCAAGACGCTCGCCGATTACGGCGCGCTCGACTACTCGATCGTGGTCGCCGCCACTGCTTCGGAGCCGGCACCGCTGCAATTCCTCGCGCCCTATGCGGGTTGCGCGATGGGCGAGTTCTTCCGCGACAACGGCATGCACGCCGTCATCGTCTACGACGACCTGTCAAAGCAGGCTGTCGCCTATCGTCAGATGTCGCTGCTGCTGCGCCGCCCGCCGGGCCGCGAGGCCTATCCGGGCGACGTGTTCTATCTGCATTCGCGCCTGCTTGAGCGCGCGGCCAAGATGAATGCCGACCACGGCTCGGGCTCGCTCACCGCGCTGCCGATCATCGAGACTCAGGCGGGCGACGTCTCGGCCTACATCCCGACCAACGTCATCTCGATCACCGACGGCCAGATATTCCTCGAGACCGACCTGTTCTATCGCGGCATCCGGCCGGCGATTAACGTCGGCCTTTCCGTGAGCCGCGTCGGTTCGGCGGCCCAGATCAAGGCGATGAAGCAGGTCGCCGGCCGCATCAAGCTCGAGCTCGCGCAATACCGTGAGATGGCAGCCTTCGCCCAGTTCGCCTCGGACCTCGATCCAGCGACCCAGCGCCTGCTGGCGCGCGGCGCGCGGCTCACCGAATTGCTCAAGCAGCCGCAGTTCAAGCCGGTGCCGATCGAGGAACAGGTGGTTTCGATCTTCGCCGGCACGCGTGGCTACCTCGACAAAGTCGAGGTCGCCAACGTCACCCGCTTCGAGGCGCAGATGCTCGGCGAGCTCCGGGCCAAGGCGCCGAAGATCCTGGACGCGATCCGCGACAAGCGCGAGCTGAGCCAGGATACCGAGAAGGAGCTGATCGCGTTCCTCGATGGTTTCACCAAGGCCTTCGCCTAATCGCGACCGGGCATTAGCGCGCCATGGCAAGCCTCAAGGACCTGCGCAACCGCATCCGCTCCGTCCGCTCGACGCAGAAGATCACGTCGGCGATGAAGATGGTGGCGGCGTCGCGCCTGCGCCGGGCGCAGGAGCAGGCGCTGGCCGCGCGCCCGTATGCGGAGCGGATGGAGCGCATGCTCGGCTCGCTGGCCGCCAATCTGCGCAACCAGCCGAACGCGCCGAAGCTTCTTGCCGGCACCGGCAGCGGCCAGACGCACCTGTTGCTGGTCGCCACGTCGGATCGCGGCCTGGCAGGCGGTTTCAATGCCAGCATCCTGCGCGAGGCGCGGCGGACGCTGCGTAGCCTCCAGCGTGATGGCAAGCAGGTGAAGATATTCACGATCGGTCGCAAGGGACGCGACGCACTGCGGCGCGACCATGCCAAGCTTATCGTCGAAAGCCTGACCGAGATCGGCCGGCCACGCCTGACCTTTGCCAATGCCGAGGACATCGCCGGCCGGCTCGTCGAGCGCTTCGAGGCCGGCGAGTTCGACGCCTGCACCGTGGTCTTCAATCGCTTCAAATCGGCAATCAGCCAGATCGTGACCAAGCAGCAACTCATTCCCTTCGCGGTCCCGGACGCGAAGGAGACGGACAAGGCGGACACCAAAGGCGCGATCTACGAGTTCGAGCCCGAGGAAGGCGAGATCCTGGCCGAGTTGTTGCCGCGCAACCTGGCCGTCCAGATCTTCACCGCGCTGCTCGAGAACGGCGCATCGGAACAGGGCGCGCGCATGACGGCGATGGACAACGCGACGCGCAACGCCGGCGACATGATCGACCGGCTCAACATCACCTATAACCGCTCGCGTCAGGCGGCCATCACCAAGGAACTGATCGAGATCATTTCGGGCGCCGAGGCGCTCTAGGGGAAGCATCATGGCCAAGAACAACACCGGCACCATCGCGCAGGTCATCGGCGCCGTCGTCGACGTCAAATTCGAGGGCGAGCTGCCGTCGATCCTCAACGCGCTGCGCGTGCAGAACCAAGGCAAGACCTTGGTGCTGGAAGTGGCGCAGCATCTGGGCGAGAACACGGTGCGCGCCATCGCCATGGATACGACCGACGGCCTGGTGCGCGGTGCCGAGGTGATCGACACCGGTAGCCCGATCCGCGTGCCGGTCGGCCCGGAGACGCTCGGCCGCATTCTCAACGTCATTGGCGAGCCGGTTGACGAGCGCGGACCGATCAAAACCAAGGCAACTTCGCCGATCCACAAGCCGGCGCCCGAATTCACCGACCAGTCGACCGAAGCGGAGATCCTGGTCACCGGCATCAAGGTGGTCGATCTGCTGGCGCCCTATGCGCGCGGCGGCAAGGTCGGCCTGTTCGGCGGCGCCGGTGTCGGCAAGACCGTCATCATCATGGAATTGATCAACAATATCGCCAAAGCGCATGGCGGCTACTCGGTCTTCGCCGGCGTTGGCGAGCGCACGCGTGAGGGCAACGACCTCTATCACGAGATGATGGAATCCAAGGTCATCATCCCCGATGGGCCGGGCTCCAAGGCGGCGCTGGTCTACGGCCAGATGAACGAGCCGCCGGGCGCCCGCGCCCGCGTCGGCCTGACCGGCCTCACGCTCGCCGAGTACTTCCGCGACGAGGAAGGCCAGGACGTGCTGTTCTTCGTCGACAACATCTTCCGCTTCACCCAGGCGGGTTCGGAGGTGTCGGCGCTGTTGGGCCGCATTCCATCGGCGGTCGGCTACCAGCCGACGCTGGCGACCGACATGGGCGCGCTGCAGGAGCGCATCACGACGACCAAAAAGGGCTCGATCACATCGGTGCAGGCGATCTACGTGCCGGCCGACGACCTGACAGATCCCGCGCCGGCGACCTCGTTCGCGCATCTCGACGCGACGACGGTGCTATCGCGCCAGATCGCCGAGCTCGGCATCTATCCCGCGGTCGATCCGCTCGACTCGACTTCGCGCATGCTCGATCCGCGCGTCGTCGGCGAGGAGCACTACAAAGTCGCGCGCGACGTGCAACGCGTGCTGCAAACCTACAAGTCGCTGCAGGACATCATCGCCATCCTGGGCATGGACGAGCTGTCGGAAGAGGACAGGCTCACCGTCGCCCGGGCACGCAAGATCCAGCGGTTCCTGTCGCAGCCCTTCCATGTCGCCGAGGTGTTCACTGGCACGCCCGGCGTGTTCGTGAAGCTCGAGGACACGATCAAGGGCTTCAAGGGCATTGTCGCCGGCGAATACGATGATCTGCCGGAGAGCGCCTTCTATATGGTCGGCACCATCGACGAGGCGGTGGCGAAGGCCAAGAAGATGGCGGCGGAGGCGGCGTAAAGAGCAATGGCCGACAAGGTCAAATTCGAGCTGGTCTCGCCGGAAAAGCTGTTGCTTTCCGAGGAAGTCGCCATGGTCGTTGTGCCGGGCGGCGAAGGTAATTTCGGCGTTCTGCCCGGCCACACGCTGCTCATCTCCACGGTGCGGCCCGGCATCATCGACGTCTACGCCGACGACCAGCGCACCGTATCGCAGCGCATCTTCGTTTCGGGCGGGTTCGCGGAAGTCACGCCGGAGCGGTGCACCGTGCTGGCCGACGAGGCGCTGCCCGTCGGCGAGATCGATCGCGGTCTCGCCGAGTCCGAGGCCAAGGAAGCCGAAAGTCATCACGCCGGCGTCAAGGACCAGGTCGCGCGGGCGACCGGCGAAGACAAGAGCGAGGCGCTGGCGCAACTGCGCGCCGCCGAGCGTCGCCTCGCCGCGGCGCAAGCCAAGCTCGACGCGTTGCGGGCCGCCGTGCACTGAGCCACGCCACCGGCGCGGCTTCGCCTTGGCAAGGCCCCCTCCGCGTGCCAACAATGCTCCCCAAAGTACCCGGTAAGCGGGGCGGAGGGGGAAATGCGGACCGTGAAATTCCTGGGCGCCGTTCTGGTCGGCGCCTTGCTCGTCGCGGCTCAGCCTGCAACAGCCAAGACCATCAAGATCGGCATCATCAACAGCTACTCGGGCTTCTTGGCCCAGCCGGGTGACGAGCTCGACAAGGGCCTGAGCCTTTACGCCAAGCTGCATGCCAAAGATCTGCCGCCCGGCGTCAACGTCGAGATCATCCGCCGCGACGACACCAGCGCCAGTCCCGATATCGGCAAGCGCTTGGCGCAGGAGCTGGTCGTGCGCGAGCACGTTCAGTTCCTCGGCGGCGTCATCTCGTCGCCGATCGCGCTGGCGATCGCGCCGCTGACGGCGCAAGCCAAGGTGCCGTTCGTCGAGATGAACGCCTCGGCGGCCGCGCTGCCGCGGCTGTCGCCCTATGTCGTGCGTGTCTCGTTCACCCAATGGCAGACGGCCTATCCGCTCGGCAAATGGGTGGCGCAGCAGGGCTGGAAGACGGCCTATAGCGCCGTCAGCGATTTCAACCCGGGCTGGGACGCCGAGGGCGCATTCAAGAAAGGCATCGTCGATGGCGGCGGCACGGTAACGACCGTGCGCTTCCCGTTCGTCAATCCGGATTTCACGCCGTTCCTGCAGCGTATCGCCGACGCGCGTCCGCAGGTTGCGTTCATCTGGGTTCCCGCCGGCACCCAGGCGACGACGATGGTGAAGCAGATTCGCGACCTGAAGATCATAGAGCACGGCACCAAGATCGTCGCGACCCAGGATTTGCTGCCTGACGAGGATCTGCCCAACATGGGCGCCAAAGCGGCCGGAATCATCAGCGCCGGAACCTATTCCGCCTCGGCGACACGGCCTGCGAACGTTGCGTTCGTCGCCGCCTGGAAGAAGGAATACGGCGCGAAGTCCACGCCCGACGTCTATGCGGTTGGCGGCTGGGACGGCATGACCGCGATCTTCGACGTCATCAAGCGCACTGGCGGAAAATTCACTGCCGATCAGGCGATGGCGATCCTGTCGCATTGGCAGGATCCAAACAGCCCGCGCGGTCCGATCTCGATCGACCCGGCAACGCGCGATATCGTGCAGAACATCTATATTCGCCGTGCCGAGATGAAGAACGGCAAGTTGGTCAACACGGAGTTCGATACCATTCCGAACGTCAAGGACCCCTGGAAAGCGTTCAATCCGCCGAAATAGGCGGATGCCGGCCGCGGCGCTATAGTTGAGCACGAGGAGCGCGCGGTGGGCCGCTGGACGTTGGACGATATTCCGTGGGACCGGTTTGATCCGGCGAAGGTCGAACCGGCGATTCTGCACCTAGCCAAGGCCGCCAGCCTGGTCGAGCAGAACGGCACTGACTACACGCGCTATCTCTGCAACGTCTTTGCCGACGATCCCGAGTTCCAAGAGGCTGCGCGCATCTGGGGCGGCGAGGAGGTCCAGCACGGCGAGGCCCTCGGCCGCTGGGCGACGCTCGCCGATCCGGCGTTCGATCACGCCGCGGCATGCGCCCGCTTCACGGCCGGCTTCCGCGTCGACCTCGAAGCTGCGCGCTCGATCCGCGGCTCGCGCGCCGGCGAGCTGGTGGCGCGCTGCATCGTCGAGACCGGCACCAGCAGCTATTACACCGCGCTCGCCGAAGCGACCGGCGAGCCCGTACTGCGCGCGATCTGTCACCGCATCGCCGCCGACGAACTGCGGCATTACAAGCTCTTCTACACGCATATGAAACGCTATCTCGCGGGCGAACGGCTCGGACGGTGGGGTCGCCTGCGAATCGCGCTCGGACGCATTCGCGAATCCGAGGACGATGAGCTGTCGTACGCCTATTTCGTCGCCAATGCCGCGTCGGACGCGGTCTATGACCGCCGCCGTGCCCATCGCGATTACCTTGCGGCGGCGGCCCGGATCTATCGTCCGCATCACGTCGAGCGCGCTGTGGCGATGACCTTCAAGGCGGTCGGATTCAAGCCGCATGGCCGCCTCAATCTACTGGCGTCCGGCGTGGCGTGGCGCGCGCTGCGGCGCCGCGCTGTCGCCTAGCGCGGCTCCAGCGCCGTCGCGAATTCCTCCAGCAGCGCGGCATAAAGCGCCTGCTTGAAATCGACAACGAGCGCTGGCAAGTCGCGCGGCGCAATCCACTTCCAGGCATCGAACTCCGGCGTGTGCGCATCGAGGTCGATGTCGTCGTCGGTTCCGGTGAAGTGCATCAGGAACCACTTCTGCGTCTGGCCCTTGTAGCGCCCACCCCAGATCGACGGACGCAGCGTCGGCGGGAAGTCGTAGCTGAGCCAATGCGCGCTCTCGGCGATGAGCTCGGCCTTGGCGGTGCCGATTTCCTCCTTGAGCTCGCGTCTTGCCGTGACGCGCGGCGCCTCGTTGCCGTCGATTCCGCCTTGCGGCATCTGCCAACCGTCGACGGTGCCGATGCGGCGTCCAACGAAGACCCGGTGCTTCCCGTCGATGAGCATGATACCGACGCCGTGGCGGTAGCCGGCAGGCGGTCGTGCGCTCCTCATCGGCCGAACGGCGCGCTGGTCAGTGCGGCGCCTTCGTGGAAGTCTTTGGCCCGAACAGGGCGAGGCCCCGCAGCATGTCGACCGCACGCGCGAGCTGGTAGTCTTCGGCGCTGCCGAAGGTCGCGGATTCGTCGCTGCCGTCCGCGGCCGGTGGCGTCGCGGTCTTGGTCGGGGCTGCGGCCGGCTTCGCGCTTGGCGTCGTGGCCGCGCTGCCATTGGCGTTCTTGAGTGCGCCTTTGAGGTCCGACTCGTGGGTCACCGGACCGGTCGCGATCCGCTCGATCTTGGCTGGCTCGACGACGATGTCGGGATCGACGCCGGTCGCCTGGATCGAGCGGCCCGAGGGTGTGTAGTAGCGCGCCGTCGTCAATCGCATGGCGCCGTGGCCGGGCAGCTGGATGATGGTCTGCACCGAGCCCTTGCCGAAGCTGCGCGTGCCGAGCAGAACCGCGCGATGGTGGTCTTTCAGCGCGCCGGCGACGATTTCCGACGCCGATGCCGAGCCGCCATTGATCAGCACGACCATCGGCAGGCCCTTGCTGATATCGTTGCCGGGCTTGGCATCAAAGCGTTGCGCATCATCGGCATGACGGCCGCGGGTCGAGACGATCTCGCCCTGGTTGATGAAATCGTTGGCGACGGCCACCGCCTGGTCGAGCAATCCGCCCGGGTTGTTGCGCAGGTCGAGCACGATGCCGCTGAGCTTGTTGTGCGACTTGTCCATGAGCGACTTCATCGCCGTGCGCACGCCGCTGTCGGCCTGCTCGTTGAAGCTGCTGATGCGGATGTAGCCGATGTCGTTGTCGATGAGTTCTGACCGGACCGACTGAACCTTGATCACGGCGCGCTTCACGGCCACCGTGAAGGGCGGCTGCGTGCCGCGGCGGATGATCAGCTTGATCTCGCTGCCGATCGGACCGCGCATCTTCTGCACCGCGTCGTTGAGGCTCATGCCGGAAATGGGCTGGCCGTCGATGGCAACGATCAGGTCGCCGGGTTTGAGTCCGGCCTTGGCCGCGGGCGTGCCGTCGATCGGCGACACGACTTTCACCAGGCCGTTCTCCATCGTCACCTCGATGCCGAGCCCACCGAATTCGCCCTGAACCTGCACCTGCATCTCGGCGAAGTCCTTGGCGTTCATGTAGCTCGAATGCGGGTCGAGCGACGACAGCATGCCGTTGATGGCCGCTTCGATGAGGTGCTCGTCCGACACGTGATCGACATAGTCGGCGCGGACGCGCTCGAATACCTCACCGAACAAATCGAGCTCGCGATAGGTGTCGGCGTTGTGCGCGGTCGCTGGCGCCTGGGGCGCATCCGCGGATTGCGCCGCGGGCGCCATGAGCCAGACCAGGATCGCGGCCGGGGCCGCAAAATGACGGAAACGCATCATCCATTTACCTTTTCATCGTGGATTGCCAACCACGGCAAAGGATTGACCGGTTGGCCGTTATCGCGAAGCTCGAGGTAGAGACGGGGCCTGTGATCACCGTGCGGCATGACCCCTACCGGCTCGCCTGCCACGAGCCATTGCCCGACGCTTTGCTCGATGCGGTCGAGCCCCGCCAAGACCGAATAATAGCCGCCGCCGTGACCGATGATCAATATTTGGCCGTAACCCCTGAACGGTCCGGCGTAAACCACCCGGCCGTCGAACGGCGCAACCACCTGCGCGCCCGGCCGCGTCTCGAAGGTGAGGCCCTTGCTGGTCATGCCGCCGGCCTGGGCTTCGCCGAAGCGCACGACCAGCAATCCGCTGGCCGGCACCGCGAAGCGACCCTTCGCTTGGGCGATCGGACGGATATTGGGCGGTCGGTCGGTCGCGGGTCGTACCGGCGCGGCCGCCGTCACCGCGAGCGGCGTCGCCGCAGCGGCGGTGCGCGATGCCGCGCGCTGTTGGGCACGACGCTCTGCGGCACGGCGGTCGGCTTCGAGCCGGGCAATCAGATCGCGCAAATTGCGGGCTTTGGCGGCGAGCGCCGCCCGGTGGCGGCCGTTCTGCGCCAGTCCCTGCTGCGTCTGTTGCTGGAGGGTCTGCTTGCGGGCGATAAGGGCCGCGATCCGGGCTTGATCGCGCGCCAGGCCTTCGCCCTCGGCGCGATGCTTGGCTTCGGCGGCGGCAATCTGCGCCCGCACCGATTCGAGTTGCGCAATCTCGGTGCCGAGAGCATGGGCGCGTGCCGCGAGGGGCGGCACCGCGCGACCCAGCAGCAGCCCGCCGCGCACCACATCGACCGGCGGCACCGGCGCCAATGCGAGCGTCGTCGGCGGGTCGCGCGCCAGCTGCACCAGCGCCATCAGAACGCGTGCCTCGGCGGTCCGCTTCTTCTGAAATTCCGCGGTCTCGGTTTGCTCACGCGCCGTGAGATCCGTCAGCTCGTGATCGAGCCGATCGAGCATCGCTTCGTGAGCCTGGGCACCAGCTGCAGCACGCACCTCGCTATCGCGCAGCGATTGGACTTGGTTCGCCAGGCCTTGCGCCTGCTTGGCGAGTTCCTGCTGCTGCTGCCGGCTTTGCTCCAACTGGCGCTCGATTTCGTGCAGCTTCTGCTGCGGCGAGGTCTGCGCGTGACCGCGAACTGCGGTGAAGAGCGCCGCCAGCAGCAGGGCGGCCGACAGCGCGGCGCGGCTAGGCCGTAACACGCGTGGCGGCGCGGGCGAGGTTCTGTCCCGTCATCGCCTTGGGCTGCGGCAGCCCGAGCAGCGCGAGCACGGTCGGCGCGATGTCGGCCAGCTTGCCGTCGCGCAATTGCGTCGCGCCGGGTGGCGGATTGACCAGCACGAGCGGCACCGGATTGGTCGTGTGCGCCGTATGCGGCTGGCCGGTCGCGGGATCGCGCATCTGCTCGGCGTTGCCGTGATCGGCGGTGATCAGAAGACAACCGCCGGTCCGCTCGACAGCGGCGGCAACGCGGCCGAGACACTGATCCACCGCCTCGACCGCCTTGATCGCCGCGGCGATATCGCCCGTGTGTCCGACCATGTCGGTGTTGGCGTAGTTGACCACGATGAGGTCGAACGTGCCGCGCTCGATCGCCGCAACCAACTTGTCGGTGACTTCGAACGCCGACATCTCGGGCTTCAGGTCGTAGGTCGCGACCTTCGGCGACGGCACCAGGATGCGGCTTTCGCCGTCAAATTCGATCTCGCGTCCGCCGTTGAAGAAGAACGTGACATGGGCGTATTTCTCGGTCTCGGCGATGCGCAGCTGCTTGAGGCCGGCATGCGCGACCACCTCACCCAGCGTGTCGCTCAAATCCTCGGGCGGGAACAGCGTGTTCATCAGGCGGCCGAGCGCTTCGGAGTATTCGGTCATGCCGAGCGCGGCCACGAACTTCACCGTGCGCGGGCGACTGAACGCCGAGAACCCCGGTTCGAGCAAGGCGAGCAGGATCTCGCGCACGCGATCGGCGCGGAAATTGCCGCAGACGACGCCGTCGCCGTCCTTCATTCCGGCGTAATCGCCGACGACCGTCGGCGCGACGAATTCATCGCCCTTGTCCTGCCGGTAGGATTGCTCGATCGCCGCGCGGGCATCGGGCGCCCGTGCGCCCTCCGCGGTGACGAGCGCGCGATACGCCTTCTCGATGCGGTCCCATCGCTTGTCTCGATCCATCGCGAAATAGCGGCCGCTGACCGTAGCGATGCGGACGCGCGTCTCGCCTTTGAGCGCGCCCTCGAACGCGGCCACGTAATCGCGCGCGCTGCGCGGCGGCGTGTCGCGGCCGTCGAGAAACGCATGGACGTTCACCGTCACGCCTGTTCCGGCCAGCAGCTTCGCCAGCACCGCGATCTGGTTCTGGTGCGAATGGACGCCGCCCGGCGATATGAGACCCATCAGGTGAACCGCACCGCCGCTGCGTTGCATCGCCGCGATGAATTCCTTGAGAGCCTGGTTACGTGCCAGCTCACCCGCCCGGATCGCCTCGTCGATGCGCGGTAGATCCTGTTTCACGACGCGTCCAGCCCCGATATTGGTATGGCCGACTTCCGAATTGCCCATTTGCCGGTCGGGCAAGCCGACGAAATGCTCGCTCGCCTGCATGTGCGAATGCGGCGACCGCGCCATGAATCGATGCCAGTTGGGCGTCTTGGCCTGCAGGATGGCGTTGTCCTCGCGCTGCGCGCGCTCGCCCCAGCCGTCGAGAATGCACAGGACGACGGGACGCGGCCGATTCGAGGTAGACATGCCCGATATATAGAGGAACGGCGCCGCCAACGGTAGGGGCGGACCGGCTATTCGCGGTGATAAGGGTGGCCCGCGAGCAGGGTTTCGGCTCGGTAAAGCTGCTCCAGCAGCATGCCGCGGGCCAGGAGGTGCGGCCATGTGGCCGGACCGAGCGACAGGAGAAAGGCTGCCTGACGCCGCACCGCGTCGTCGAGGCCGCCGGCGCCGCCGATCACGAAAGCGAGATCGGCAACACCCGAGTTGCGCCAATGCGCCAGTCGTTTGGCAAATTCGGCGCTGGACAGGGCCGTGCCGCGCTCATCGAGCGCGACGACGACGGCGCCTTTCGGGATTGCGGCAAGGAGCAGTGCGCTTTCGCGCGCCTTGAGCTCCGCCGGCGGCAGCTTGCGGCGCTCCTCGACTTCGCGGATGGCGAGTGACCAGCGCAAGCGGCGGATGTAGTGCGCGGCGAGCTCACGATGCGGCCCGGGCTTGAGCTTGCCAATCGCGACGATGGTGATGCGCATGGCGCGCCGCCGCGTTCAGGCGATCGATTCGTCCAGCGCGGCGAACGACTCGCCCCACATTTTCTCGAGATTGTAATGGGCGCGCTGCTCCGGGCGGAACAGGTGGACGATGATGTCGCCGGCGTCGACCAGCACCCATTCGCCGTGCTGCAGGCCCTCGACCGAAAGATGGCGATAGCCGGCGCCGCGCAGAACGTCGAGCAGGCGGTCGGCCAGCGCCACGACCTGGCGCTGCGAGCGCCCGCTCGCAATGACCATGTAATCGGCGAGGGTGGATTTGTTTTCGAGGTCGATGACGGCGATCTCTTCGGCCTTGCCGTCGTCCAGGGTTTTCTCGATGAGGCGCAACAAGGCGTCGTGACGGGCGGCGGCGCGCCGCTTCTTGGCCTTCAAGGGTTTGCTAGGCGGTATGGCGGTCACCTCGGATGTGTTGACGGATTTGGGTGGCGGAATGGGGGTCGAGCATCGACCACAGGAAAATCCACGCTGGCGGCTTGGCGCCGAACAGCCGCCGCGCGGAGGCGGCGGGCAGGCGGTGGCGAGCGAAGCGATGAGCGGGCAGCGCGGCCAAAGCAGTGCGACAATACGTAGGGCGCGCAAAGACCGCAATGGGCACTGCGGCAAAAATCTCGCGCCAGCGCCGCCAATGACGGATTTGCGACAGGTTGTCCGCGCCCATCAACCACACGAATTTGGTCCGCCGAAAGCGCGACTTCAAGGCCCGCAGGGTATCGACCGTGAAGGTGGTGCCGAGCCGGCTCTCCAGGTCGAGCACGCGGACGCGCGGATGACGGACCAGGGCGCGCGCGCTTGCCAAACGGCTTTCCGGCGGAGCCATGTCCGCGGCCGGCTTGAGCGGGTTCTGTGGCGCCACCAGCCACCACACCTCGTCGAGGTCAAGCCGTCGCAATGCCTCAAGGCTCAGATGGATGTGGCCGACATGGGCAGGATTGAACGACCCGCCGAGCAGGCCGACGCGCCGAGGCGGTGCGTGGCCGATGGCGAGGGCGCCGACGGTCAGGGTCGCACCTGGCCGTCGCCGCGCACGACGTATTTGAAGCTGGTGAGTTGCTCGGCGCCGATGGGACCGCGCGGCGGTAGCCGCCCGGTCGAGATGCCGATTTCTGCGCCCATGCCGAACTCGCCGCCATCGGCGAATTGTGTCGACGCGTTGAGCAATACGATGGCGCTATCGACTTCGTTCAGGAACGTTTCGGCCGCGGCCTTTTCCTCGGTCACGATTGCGTCGGTGTGGTGCGAGCCATAATGGTTGACGTGCCGGATCGCGGCGTCGAGCCCGTCGACGACCTTCACCGCCAGGATGGCGTCGAGATATTCGGCATACCAATCCTGCTCGGTCGCCGCCCTAGCATTGCGGTCGAACGCGCGCACCGCCTCGTCGCCGCGGATCTCGCAGCCGGCGGCGTGCAGGTCGGCGAGGATCGGCGGTAGCAGTTCGCCGGCGACGGCGCGATCCACCAGCAGCGTCTCCGCCGCGCCGCAAACGCCGGTTCGCCGCATTTTGGCGTTGAGCACGATCTGGCGTGCTTTCGCCGGATCGGCGGCGCGGTCGAGATAGACGTGGCAGACGCCCTCGAGATGCGCGATCACCGGCAGTCGGCTCTCCGTCTGCACACGCTCGATCAGCGCGCGACCGCCGCGCGGCACGATGACGTCGATCAGGTCGTTCATCGCGAGCATGTGACCAACCGCCGCGCGATCGGTGGTCGGAACGAGCTGCACGGCAGCACGCGGCAATCCCGCGCGCTCGAGTCCGTTCTCGATCGCCGCGACGATCGCGCGCGACGAATGGAAGCTTTCCGAACCGCCACGCAGGATCGCGGCATTGCCCGAGCGGATGCACAGGCCGCCGGCATCAGCGGTCACATTGGGCCGCGACTCGTAGATGATGCCGATCACGCCCAAGGGCACGCGCACGCGCTGGATGCGCAGGCCGTTGGGCCGCGTCCAGTCGGCGAGTACGGTGCCGATTGGATCGGGCAGTGCGGCGACCTCCGCCAGTCCGCTCGCCATGGCCTCGACGCGTTTGTCGTCCAGCATCAGCCGATCGATCATCCCCGCCGAGAGCCGCTTGTCGCGAGCGGCCTGAAGGTCACGGCGATTGGCGTCGAGGATGGCGCTACGTGTGGCACGGATCGCGTCGGCAGCGTAGTTCAGGGCGTCGCTGCGCTGCGCGGGTGTCGCGCGGGCGACGATGGCGGCGGCAGCGCGCGCGGCGCGGCCAAGAGCCTGCATCTCGTCGCGGAGTTTCTCGCCCGCCCGTTCCCCAGCAGTCTCGAGCGCGGTCATGTCACCACCAGGTCGTCGCGGTGGATCATCTCGTCGCGGCCACGGTAGCCGAGGATCGCCTCGATTTCACCGCTTTTATGGCCGGCGATGGCGCGCGCGTCCGTGCTCGAATAGGCCGACAGCCCACGCGCCAGCTCGTGGCCGTCCTTGGCACGCACGATGACCGCGTCGCCGCGCTCGAACTCGCCCTCGACCCGCGTCACGCCGGCGGGCAACAGGCTGGTACCGCGCTTCAGCGCGCGGGCCGCGCCGTCGTCGATCACCAGCACGCCGGCCGGGTTCACGGCACCGGCGATCCAACGCTTGCGCGCGGTGAGCGGCTCCGCCGCCGGCAGGAACCAGGTCGCCCGCGCGCCCTGATCGAGCGCCGCAAGCGCGTGCAATGCCTCACCCTTGGCGATGGCCATGCGGCAGCCTGCCGCGAGGCAGATACGCGCCGCGGCTAGCTTGGTCACCATGCCGCCCGACGATGAGCCCGTCGGCGCCTTGCCGGCCATGGCCTCGATCTCGGGCGTGATTTCGCGGCATTCCGGCACGTGCTTGGCGGTGCGGTCGCGCCGCGGATCGGCGGTATAAAGCCCGTCGATGTCGGATAGCAGGACGAGCGTGTCGGCGCTGATCATCTGGGCGACGCGCGCCGCGAGCCGGTCGTTGTCGCCGAAACGCAGCTCAGCCGTCGCGACGGTGTCGTTCTCATTGATCACCGGCATGGCCTCGAGCGCCAAGAGCTGCTCGATGGTGGCGCGCGCATTCAGGTGACGGCGGCGCTCCTCGGTGTCCTCGGGTGTCAGCAGGATTTGCGCCACGACGATTCCGTGCGCGGCGGCTGCTTCCTGGTAGACATGGGCGAGGCGCACTTGACCGGCGGCGGCGGCGGCCTGTTTCTCCTCCAGTCGCAACGGACCCGCCGGCAAGGCGAGGTGACGGCGTCCGATCGCGACGGCGCCGGAAGTGACGATCACCACCGCCGTTCCCTTCTTGCGCAGGGCGGCTACGTCGGCGAGCAACGCCTCGAGCCACGCACGGCGGGGCTCGCCGGTTTTGTCGTCGGCGAGCAGGGCCGAACCGATCTTGACGATGAGGCGCTTCGAGGCGGCGAGGCTCTGGTTCATCCGGCCTCCGCGTCGGCCGCGGTCGGCGCCGTTTGCTTTCGTGCGGTGCGGACCACGGCCGCGACCGCGGCCACGGCCTTGTCCACGTCGCGTCCGGTCGCGGCCGACATCACCAGCGGATCGCGGCGGCTCGCCCGCTTCAATGCCTTGCGCTTCTTCTCCATTTCCGCTGCCGGAACGGCGTCGGCCTTGTTGAGCGCGATCAGCTCGGTCTTGTCGGCAAGACCGTGACCATAGGCCTCGAGCTCGGCGCGGATGGTCCGCCAGGCGCCGACCACGTCGTCGAGCGTGGCGTCGATCAGGTGGAGGATGACAGCGCAGCGCTCGACGTGGCCGAGGAAGCGATGACCGAGGCCGGTGCCTTCGCTCGCGCCTTCGATCAGGCCGGGCAGATCGGCAAGGACGAATTCCTCGTCGTGCACGCGCACCACGCCGAGCTGCGGCTTCAGCGTGGTGAACGGATAATCCGCGATCTTCGGCCTGGCGCGCGACACGGCGGCCAGCAGCGTCGACTTGCCGGCATTGGGCAGCCCGACCAACCCGGCATCGGCGATCAGCTTGAGCCGTAGCCAGACCCAGCGCTCCTCGCCGGGCCAACCCTTGCCGGCCTTGCGCGGCGCGCGGTTGGTCGCGCTCTTGTAATGCGTATTGCCGAAACCGCCGTCGCCGCCCTTGAGCAGCACATGACGCTCGCCAGCTTGTTTGAGGTCGAGCAGCACGTCCTCGTTGGCCTCATCGAGGATCTGGGTGCCGAGCGGAACGTGCAGCACCACCGACTTGCCGTCGGCGCCCGAACGGTTGGCACCCATGCCATGGCGGCCGTTCTCGGCCTTGAAGTGCTGCTGGTAACGATAATCGATGAGCGTGTTGAGGTTGGCGACGCTCTCGATGATGATGTCACCGCCGCGGCCGCCGTCGCCACCATCGGGTCCGCCGAACTCGATGAACTTCTCGCGGCGAAAGCTCACCGCGCCGGCGCCGCCGTCGCCGCTCTTGAGATAGATCTTGGCTTGATCCAGGAACTTCATCGGATGCCGGCCGCCTGTCCCCCGAACGAAAAAGGGGGAATGCGGCCATTCCCCCTTTTGCATGCAGCCTAGCGCACAGCGCCGGTTCGGGTGAACAGCCTATTCCGCCGCCTCCGCCGGAGCCGGCTCGACCGAGATGAAGGTCCGCCCGCCACCGGTTGTATGGAAGCGCACGGCGCCTTCGGTCAGCGCGAATAAGGTGTGGTCGCGGCCCTGGCCGACATTGCGGCCGGCATGGAACTTCGTGCCGCGCTGCCGCACCAGGATGTTGCCCGGCACGACGATTTCGCCGCCGGCACGCTTCAACCCGAGGCGACGGCCTTTGGAATCGCGACCGTTGCGCGACGAGCCGCCGGCTTTCTTATGCGCCATGGGCGCTCTCCTTGCCGGCACGGATGCCGGTGATGCGCAGCACGGTCATCGCCTGGCGATGGCCGTTCTTGCGACGATAGTTGTGGCGGCGGCGTTTCTTGAACACGAGCACCTTGTCGCCGAGCTTGTGCTCGAGCACCTGGGCTGTCACCGACGCGCCCGCAATCAGCGGCGCGCCGGCTTTCGCCTCCTGGCCCTCGTCGCCGAGCATCAGAACCTCGTCGAGCGTCACGCTCGAGCCAGGATCGCCGGCGAGCTTCTCGACGAAGATCACGTCGTCCTTGGCGACTCGGTATTGCTTGCCGCCGGTGCGGATGACAGCGTACATGGCGTGCCCTGAAAAAAGAAAACGGACGGGACCAGCCCGTCCGTTGGCGCGGAATATAGCGAGGAAGCGCCGCCTGTCAACGGTTTTGCGGGGTCTTCCGGCCGGTTTTATCAGGTTTTCTGCGGGGTTAGTGGCGTCGGGATCAGTTGCAGACCGGCGACGGACCCGCGCTCACCTGATAGGGCGAGGTAAAGGCGCCGGTCGCGGCGCCGGCAAGACCGCCGGCTGCGGCGCCGAGTGCCGGATTGCCGCCGATCGCACCGAGCGCCGCGCCGCCCGCGGCACCAATCGCGCCGCCAGTGACCGCACGGCAGCCGGGGGACTCACCGCATGCCGCGAGCGACAGCATGGCAGCCGCGAACAAGACGGAGCGCATGTAAACAGCCATCTCTGTTCTCCTTCCGGCGCCGGCACCTAAACTGCGCCCTGCCTTGCAAGCCGGTGCCGGTCGTTCTCGTGCGGCATGACGCGGGTCCGGTCGAAACCGGGATACTGAGACAACGGTGGCCGGCGGCCCGTTCTCCCTGCTCCGGCGTGACAAGTTTGTGGGATTGCGGCTGGGCGGGCCGCTGCGTTAGGCTCCGCGCCCTGTCGGAGAGGTGCCGGAGCGGTCGATCGGGGCGGTCTCGAAAACCGTTGTGCCCTTTACTGGGTACCGTGGGTTCGAATCCCACCCTCTCCGCCATCTGCACGCAGGTTCCGACGCGTCATGGCCGTCGCGTCACGGCGCGAGATGGTGCTTGCCGATCGGCACCACGGTGCTGGCCTGCGGGCCCAACTCTCCTTCGGTTTCGTTGAGCACAAAGCGGACTTCATCGCCTTCGGCGAGACGATCGAAGCCGTCGGCCATGACGGCATTTCGGTGCATATAGATCTCGCTGCCGTCGTTGATGCGGATGAAGCCGTAGTCGGGGAACAGGCGCACGACGCGGCCGTGGCTCGGCGTCTCGTGGCTTTTGACGTCGCCGCGCGCGGTGCGGGCGTGGTCCTCGAGCTGCCGGCGCACCGCGTCGAAAGCGTCGCGGACGGCAACCAGGATGTCCTCGTGGGCGTGGTGCTCGGGCGGGTCGCGCCGGACGACGATCTCTCGTCCGGGTACGGTCAGATCGATCACCAGATGATAGATGTTGCCCTGGTGCTGGCGCCGCGTGCTCGCCTCGACGACGACCCGGCAGGCCGTGATTCGACCGAAAAAGCGTTCTAGGTCTGCCGCGCGCTCGCGAATATGAGCCTCGACTGCCGGCGAGGGCGCCATCTTGCGGAATGTGATCTGGATCGGAAGCTGCATGTGATTTTTCTCGTGGGCCGCTCGATCAATGACGGCGTCTGCGCTTCGGCGCGGTCCTGACCCTCGGCTTCTTGGTCGCTCTCGGCTTCGCCTTCCGTGTCGACATCGTCTTTTTCCGCAGCTTCTTCGTGACTTCGACTTGCCGCTCCTCTGGCACGTCATATCCGAGGCGATCGAGTCCGACCTCGATCGCGTCACTCAAGACCAGCGAGCGCAGGAGCCGGTCGATCGCGTCCTCCGCCGCAATCGCCTGAGCGCGCTGAACCGCCGCGTTCCAGGAATCGGTATCGCGGTCGAATGCAGCCAACTCGGCCAGTGCGAGCAATTCGTAGACCTCCTCCGTCGTCAGACCCTCAAGGGTTTCGACCAACGCCTGCCGGCCGGGCGCGCCGGTAAGAGCATCTTCCGAGCGCTCGTCGTTTGCGCCGTCGAACGCGACGGCGACTTCGGCGGCGACCACCTCCGCAGGCTCGACGTCGGACGCCTGGTTCAGAATGACGGCGATCTTGTCGAACGGGATGGTGAGCATGGCGAACCTCCGCATCGCTGGGCGCGCCAAATTCCGCGGTGGCGCGTAACCCCGACAGCCTATCTGTTGCGCCGTCGGCGGCCTTGATTTGAATCAAGGTTCGCCGCGGGCTCCCGGACAGCCTCGATGATTTGCTTGCTTTCGTTCATCGCGACTTCGCGGTGTTGGAGATCACCGCCCGTAGGTGCCGACGAGCAATCGCATAGCCATGGCTGTGACCTCCGGCTGATGGTCACGCTACGCCGCCACCCGCAGCTAACCCTTGATCCACCTCAAGGTTCCGGCAGCGGTCCGGTGGTTTGCTACGGCTGCTGCCCGGCGCGGTTGCCTGGGCGGCAAGCGACGGGAAGTACGCAGGCATTGGCATGGCGATCGAGCAACAGGACGAGGCCATTGCGTTCTTGTCGGACGCCGCCAGTTACGGCTTTCCCGGCGCGTTGGTCGAACGGATCGAGACCCATTGCTCGATCGTATTCGTCGTCGACGATCGTGCGTACAAATTGAAACGGGCGGTAGCATTCTCGTCGCTCGACTACAGCACGATCGAGCGGCGCGAGGCGGCATGTCGCGCGGAGCTTGCGCTCAATCGCCGCACGGCGCCCGAGCTCTATCTCGGCGTCCGATCGGTTCGCCGCACATCGGACGGCGGGCTCGCCTTCGGCGATGACGGTCCGATCGTCGACTGGGTCGTCGTCATGCGGCGCTTCGATCAGGGCGATCTGTTCGATCGTCTGGCTGATGCGCGCCATCTGACGCCCGAGCTCGTCCGTGCGCTGGCCGACGAGATCGCCACCTTTCATGCTGCCGCCGAGCATTCGCCTGCCTACGGAGGCGCAGACGGCCTGCGTGACGCAATCGAACGCAATCGCTGCGATCACCTGACGGTCGAAAACGTCCTGGGGCATGCCGCGATCGAATCGCTATGCGTGGCTTCGCTCGCCGCGTTAGGGCGCACAACCGACCAACTCGACCGTCGGCGCGTCGCCGGCAAGGTCCGGCGCGGCCACGGCGATCTGCGGCTCGCCAATATCTGCCTCGTCGACGATCGCCCGACGCTGTTCGACGCCATCGAGTTCTCCGACCCGATCTCGTGCATCGATGTCCTATTCGATCTCGCCTTTCTGCTGATGGATCTCCATCAACGCGGGCTGGGCACGCTGGCCAATATTCTCCTCAATCGTTATCTCGACGCGACGAGAGATACGGGCGGGCTGAGCGCGCTGCCGCTGATGCTTTCGATCCGCGCCGCAACCCGCGCCTACACCCTTGCGGGAGCGGCCGCACGGCATGCGCATCGGAGCGACGCCCAGTATTACGCGGCGAGCGCGCGTTCTCTTTTAGCCATGGCATCGTCGCTGCTCGAGCCGGCGCAGCGGCGGCTGATCGCGATCGGTGGCGTGCGAGGCAGCGCCAAGGCGGCGCTTGCCAACAGGCTCGCGGCGACATTCCGGCCGGTGCCGGGCGCCCGCGTCTTGCGAGCAAACGTTGCGCTCCGGACGGCGCTGCACGTTCCGCTTAACGCGCGATTGCCGGCGACCGAGGAGGCCGCGACCGTCGAGGCGACATATGACCAGATGGGAAGCGAGGCCGCGCAGGTTCTACGCGCCGGATTTACCGCGATCGTCGATGCCAGTTTTGTGCACGCCGAGCGTCGCCAGGCGATTGCGGCCGTGGCAGCCGCTGCTGGGGTGCCGTTCGTCGGTCTCTGGCTCGGGCCGTTCCGGGACCTTCAGGCCGACGGCGCGACAGACGCCGGCGCGTGGCACGGGCTACGACCCGGGTCGGCCGTCGCCGGCATGCTCGCAACCGCGCGCATTCTCGCGAGCGCAGGGGAGCATTGAAACCGATCGAGGCTGCCCGCGCGCCGTGCGCGTCCGCCTAGGTTGTCGCTTTGGTGTTCGACGCGACCGCCGTGCGCGCGTGCGCTGCGGCTGCGCGGCGCAGCAGGTCGGTCACCACGGCATCTTCAACCGGACGAAAGTCGGCATAGAACTGTCCGACAGCGCCGAAATCTTCGGGTGATTCCAGACAAACGACCTCGTCGACCTCCGCGCGCAGGGATTCGAGCGTCGATTCCGGCGCGACCGGAACGGCCAACACCAGCGTCGCCGGGCCCCGCTTGCGCACGGCGCGTAGCGCCGCGCGCATTGTGGCACCAGTCGCGATGCCATCGTCGACCACGATCGCCGTGTGGTTCCGAATATCGAACGGCGATCGGTCCCCGAAGTAAAGTCGTCGCCGGTGCTCGATTTCCCGCGCTTGTCGGGCGGTCTCCTCGTCGAGATAGGCGCGCGGGACATTCAACTCGGTGACGCTCGCTTCGTCGATGAACCGCTCGGGCGGCTCGCCGTCGGCGAGCGCCCCGACGGCGAGCTCCGGCGACCAGGGATGGCCGATTTTCCGCACCAACACGACGTCGAGCCGTGCGTTGAGCCTAGCTGCGATCTCGAATCCGACCGGGACGCCGCCGCGCGGCAACGCGAGCACGACCGGCTGCTTGTCCTTGAAGCGCGTGAGTGCGTCGGCCAGGCGCTGGCCGGCTTCGCGGCGATCGGCGAACGGCATCACATCACCTCCGTGCCGGCGCTATCATATGGGCGAGGAACCAATCGCGTGCCAACTCGACCACCGCGTCGAGTGTACCGGGCTCTTCGAAAAGATGCGTCGCGCGCGGCACGATTTTGAGAACGCTTTCACCGCGCAGAGATCGCTGGGCGGTGCGGTTGAGCGCGAGGACCTCGATGTCGCGGCCACCGACGATCGGGCGACTGCTGCCGCTGCCGTGTGCGAAGAGCACCACGCCGGTTGGCGACGCCGGCATTCCGAGCGTGCCCTCCAGGCATAACGGCGGGATTTCGACGGTCTCGATCCGGTCGGTCCTGTCCGTTACGGCGGTCACTGCGCGTCTAGGCCTCCGTGCCGAATTGGTCGCGCCCCTATGCCGCGACAAGTTATCCGTCCCGGCGTGTCGCGCCGATTGCAGCAGCGATGAGCGCGGTGGTGTCCAGGATCGTCAGTCGGTCGCGCGCGGCTGTCGGGATGGCTGCTGGCACCGGAATTGAATCGGTGATGACAATGCCGGTCAAATCGCTGCTGGCGAAGAGATCCGGTGCACCACCGGAGAACAACCCGTGTGTCGCCGCGGCGAAGACCCGGCGTGCGCCCGCCGCCCGGCACGCCTTGGCGGCGCGCACAAGAGTGTTTCCGGTGGCGATGAGGTCGTCGAGGATGATGGCGGTCCGGCCTTCGACGCCGCCGACCAGCGCGCCGCCGGTGACGACGCCGCCACTGCGATATTTTTCGACGAACGCGTTGTCGACAGGCTGCGCCGATCGGCGTTCCAAGGCCCGCCGGAACAGCTCGACGCGCTTGACGCCACCGGCGTCGGGCGAAACAGCAACGATTTTCTCGTTTCGCGCCAAGGCGGCAAAGTGTTCGGCAAAGCGCTCGGCGGTATCGATATGCCGCGTCGGACAACGAAAGGCGTTCTCGAAGGCGGCCGTGCTATGGACTTCAAGGACGATCATCCGGTCCGTGCCGACGGCCTCGAACAGCGCGGCGACATAGCGCTGCGTCACCGGATCATAGGGCTGCGTGCGGCGGTCCTTGCGCGCATAACAGAGATACGGCACGACGGCGGTGACGCGCGCCGCACCGTGATCCTTCAGCGTGCCGAGAAGAAACAGCAGGCGACAAAGCTTGTCGTTCACCGTGTGCGTTGCATCGCCATACAAGGTGTGCACGACGAATACATCCGCGCCCGCGACGGGCACCAAAGGCCGAATCTTGTGCTCACCGTCTTCGAAGCTGCGCTCCTCGAGCGGCGCGAGCGGCACTTCGAGCTGCGCCGCCAATCGCTTGGCGTAGTCGACACTTCCGGCAAGGGCGAACAGGATAAGGGACTCGGCACTCATGATGGGCCTGCACCAATCTCCTGTCTCACGAGACGTGGCACCGCATTGATGTGGGTCAACCTTCGCGGTGGTGCGATACCGATAAGGAAGCCCCGCCGCGATGGGCGGGGCGAGTTTTGCGGCTGTTCGGGCTCTCACGGGGGAGGACGAGAACCCGTTGTCAACCGCCGGTCAGAGTGCGTTCGGTTGCCGTTTCGGTGAATCGAGCCGGGCGCTGAAAGCTTCGCGGCTCGGCGCCAGCCGCTCTCTGAGCGCCGGGTTGCGCAGGCACGTCACGTCGTCGAGGCAACGCTACGCAACCGCATCGGGCTGTGCACGTTGCCTCCTATCGCCAGCGAGACCCGTAGCGGTCCGCTTCTCCACCCCTAAGCCTTCGCCGGGGCGCTCGAAGCGGACCGCTTGCGGGCCCGTCCCGGCGCTTCATCGAGAGCGGGTTTCGACCACCGGGTGAGCCGCGCCCCATTTGGGACGTTTCATCCACCGGGTTCGCGCGCCCTCTCCACGCCGCGGCTAGCATCGAGAGTGGTAGCGCGGCCAACCGACGGCATTGATGCAGATCAATGACGCGCGCCGCCTTTGGCCGATCCTGGTTAAAACTGGACATAGGAGGGTGCGATGCCGGACGAGGTGAAAACGGCTCGAGAGCCCGAGACCGCAGCTTGGACCAAGACGTGGAGCGCGGGATTCGAACCCATGTATGCGATGAACCACCGTGCCTTCGAGTGCTGGGCGCGCGGCATGGCGAAAATTTCGCACGACATGGCGCAGTTCATGCAAACGCGTCTGCTCGAGGATTCGGTGATGTGGGAAAAGCTCGCAACCTGTCGCGACGTTACCGACGCCGTCGATTGCGAAAGCCGCTTCGTCGCGAAGGCCAGCGCCGACTACAACGAGGCGGCACAGAAGTTCTCGCGGATGCTATTCGAAATCGCGAGCAGCTGCGGCACCGGTCTGCGGCACGAGCCGAAGGCGAGCAGGTAGGCCGTAAACCACCGCTCAATGTTCGCATGCGTCATGGGTCCGTGACGCGAATAAGGAGGGTCCGATGAAAGAGCTTCGCTGCAAGGATCTGAAAAAGGGTTGCGGGTTCATAGCCCGCGGCCGGACGACTCAGTCGGTGATGTCGAAGACCGCCAAGCACGCCAAGTCGGCACATGGCATCGAGAAGATGACCGCTGTCATGACGCGGAAGGCGCGCGCGGCCGTTCACACGGTCTGAGCAGCCCCGTAGTTCGCAACTTCCGGTTACCAGCACTCCAGCCGACGAGCGCTGATCGCGGCCGGCAAACCCTTGCGGCTTGGCGGGGTTCGCCTTAAGGCGACGGTGTGCATATGCCGGAACTCGAAACCCTGCAGGGATTGCGGCAAAGCCTCGCCGCGCGCGGCAAGACGGGCGCCATCATCGCGTTTGCCGGCGAGGACGAAGCACGTTGGTCATTTGCGGCGTTGGCGGATGTGTCCGCGCGTCTCGGCGCCGGATTGACGCGACGTGGCATTGCCAGCGGCGACAGCGTCGGACTGATCGCGCTGAACAGTGCGGTCTGGATCGTGGCATTCTGGGGAATCGTCGCGGCCGGTGCGGTCGCGGTGCCGCTCGATCCGCAGACCGACGATCGCGACCTGAAACAGATGATCCAAACCGCCGGCTGTCGGCTGGTCTTTACGGTCGCGGCCAGCGCGGCGCGCATATCGGCGCTCGCGCCATCATGCCGGATCGCGCTGCTGGATCGCGATGCCGACTCGGCGGACGGCACGGCGTGGCAGAGCCTTGTCACCGCATCCGCCGACGCCGTCCAGGCGGCCAAACCGAGCGACGTGGCGGTCATTGTTTTCACGTCCGGCACCACGGGTACGCCCAAGGCGGTGCCGCTTACCCATGCCAACCTATTGACCAACGTCCGGGCACTCTGCGCGATCCGCATCGTCGGCCCGCGCGATCGCGCATTGCTGCCGCTACCGCTTTATCACGTTTATCCGCTGGCGATCGGCATGCTGACGCCGTTCGCGCTCGGCTGCGGCATTGTCCTTCCGGCGGGAGCGAGCGGTCCTGAACTCATCGCCGCCATGCGGCGCGGCCGCGTGACCGCACTCGTCGGCGTGCCGCGACTCTATACGGCACTGTTCGAGCATCTGCAGCGCGGCATCGCCGCGCAGCCGCGTATCGTGGCCGTATTTTTGCGGACATGCCTCACGGTTTCACGCTGGGCATGGCGTCACGGCATGACATGGCCGGGTCGGATCTTGCTCCGGCCGCTACGCTCGCAGGTGGCGCCGCATCTGCGGCTGCTGGTCAGTGGCGGCGCGGCGATCAGCGCCGACGTGGAAGAAGCGCTTGATGCGATGGGTTGGGAGATGCTCACCGGCTATGGCCTGGTCGAAACCTCGTCGATGCTCAGCTTCAACCCACCCGGCGCAGCGTTTCCCGGCTCTGCCGGTTGTGCTGTTCCCGGCGTCGAGGTACGGATCGTCGCTCCCGGCGCCGACGGGGTGGGCGAGATCGAGGTGCGCGGCCCGTCGCTGTTCGCGGGCTATCGCGGCGATCCGGGCAAGACGCGCGAGGCGCTGACGCCAGACGGCTGGTTCCGCACTGGCGACCTTGGCTCGCTCGATCGTCGGGGCTATCTCCATATTTCGGCGCGCAAGACCGAGACCATCGTGCTCGCCGGCGGCAAGAAACTCTTTCCCGAGCCGTTCGAGGAAATCTATGCGACCGCGCCGCTGGTCCGCGAGGTCGCGCTGCTCGGGGTCAAAGGCGCGCTCGTGGCGTTGGTCGTGCCTGATCTCGGCGCGGCGCGCGAGGCCGGCGCGCTCCGGCTCGGGGACGCATTGCATGACGGCCTGACGGCCAAGGCGCAGGCGCTACCGAGTTACGCGCGACTCTCGGGATTTGCGATTGCGCACCAGCCGCTGCCGCGCACGCAGCTCGGCAAGATCCGGCGCCATTTGCTGTCGGCGCTTTACGACGCGGCGCAGCGGCACGAGCCCGAGCCCAATTCCGCGGGGCCGTCGGCGGAGGATCGGCTACTACTCGAGAAGCCGGCTGCCGCCGCGGTTTGGCGCTGGCTGATACGGCGCTTTCCCGACCGGATCTTGGACCTCGACACCAGCTTGCAGCTCGATCTCGCAGTCGACTCGCTGGGCTGGGTCGAGCTGAGCCTGGCGCTCGAGCGCGATCTCAGCGTCGCGCTGCGCGAGCAGCAGATTGCGCGCATTGTGAACGTGCGCGATCTGCTGAACGCCGTGGTCGCTGCCGGGGCAGCGGGGAAGAGAGCCACACCGGCGATTGCCGGCGCCAGTCAGTTCGCGCCGTTCGGTATCTGGCTCGGCGTGCTGCGCGCCGCGGGCGAGACGCTGATCCGCGCGACCATGCGCCGCGCATTCCGTCTGCGCGTCGAGGGCCTCGATCGGCTGCCGCGCGAGGATCCGATTCTCTTCTGCGCCAACCACGTGAGCTATCTCGATCCGTTCGCGCTGGGCAGCGCGCTGCCGCGCGACCGCCTGCGCCGCACATTCTGGGGTGGCTGGACTGGCATCGTCTCCAACACGCGCCCGCGGCGGCTTTTCAGCCGGCTCGCGCGCGTTATCCCGATCGACCCCGATCGCGCCGCCGCATCCAGTCTTGCCGCCGGCCGCCTCGCGCTCGAGCGTGGCTGGAATCTCGTCTGGTTCCCCGAGGGCGGCCGGAGCGCGGACGGCACGTTGCAACGGTTTCTGCCCGGGATTGGCGCTTTGCTCGAAAAGCGGCCGGTGTCGATCGTGCCGGTTCACATCGCCGGCAGCTTTGCGGCTTGGCCGGTCGGCCGGCGCCTTCCACGTTTTCGCCCGATCACCGTCCGTTTTGGCGATCCGGTTACGCCGGCGCCGGCTGCGGCCGGTCAGTCGGCGCGCCAACGCGAGGAGCAGATCGCGGCTGCAGTGCAAGCTGCCGTTGCGGCCTTGGCCGACTGAACGCCTAGCCGGGTGACGGGTTCGCTTGTGCGTACGCGTGTTCGCGGGCCGTGCGGCGGTCGACTTCTGCGGCGAGTTGGATCAGCGCGTCGGCGACTTGCACGGGATAGGCGGCAGCGGTGTCCAGTCGCCGCAGGGACTCAGGCAGGGCGGCAAGGTTGCGCGCCGCATGGGCGCGGATTTCGTCGAGGCTCGGACGCACGAGCCGATGGCCGCCGCGCATGAACGGCTCGAGCAATGGCGTACCGCGAACGTCATCATCGATCGACGACAGCACGTCGTCGTGCATTTTTCCGTCGGCGCCGAAGCGCCGCCATACCTGCTTGCGGCCCGGCCAGGTCGCCTTGCCGGTCGAGCGCTTGCGTCGCGCGGCGCCGGCATATTCCTGGAGCTTGTAGGCGCAATCGAGCGCTGGAACGTCCGAGGATGTCGTCAGGCTGGTGCCGACGCCGAATCCATCGATTGGCGCGCCGTCCGCCAGCATTGAGAGGATCTTGTCCTCATCGAGACCGCCGCTGACGAAAATCGTCGTGCTGGCCAGGCCGCCCGCATCGAGAATCGGCCGCACGCGCTTTGCCTGTGCGGCGAGATCACCACTGTCGATTCGGACGGCGCCGATCTCGATGCTGAGCGCCCGAAGACGCAGCGCGAGCGCCACCACTTTCCGTGCTGCCGTTTCGACATCGTAGGTGTCGATGAGTAGTGTTAAGTTTTTCGGCCGCGAGCGGGCGAAATTCTCGAATGCCGTGCTTTCATCGTCGTGCGCCTGGACGAAGGAATGCGCCATCGTGCCGTAGATCGGAATGCCGTAGAGCTTCTCCGCCAGCGTGGTGGCCGTGCCGGTAAATCCGGCGATGTAGCTCGCGCGAGCGGCCCAAATCCCGGCCTCCGCGCCGTGGGCCCGGCGTAGGCCGAAATCGACCATGAGTTTGTCCGGCGCTGCCAAGACCAGACGCGCCGCCTTGGACGCGATCAGCGACTGAAAGTGTAGGATGTTGATGAGCCGGGTCTCGCAATACTGCGCCTCGGGCAGCGGCGCGACGACACGCAGCACCGGCTCGTCGGCGAAGAACACGGTGCCTTCGGGCATGGCGTCGACGTCGCCGGTGAAGCGGAATGCGGCGAGGTAGTCGAGCAACGACTTCGAGAATCGTCCGCTGCGCGCGAGCCAGTCGAGATCGTCGGCTGAAAAGCGCAGTTCCTCGAGGAAATCGAGCGCTTGCTCCAGGCCCGCGGCGATCAGGAAGCGGCGTCGTGCCGGTAACGCACGGAAGAACAATTCGAACACGGCCGTCTGCGTCTCGCCATGATCCAGGTAGGCCTGCATCATGTTGAGCTGATAGAGATCGGTGAGGAGCGCGCTGGTCATGTCGTCCGGTCAGGTTGTTTGCCGGAATCCAATGCCGGCGCCCGCGTGCAGCGGCTACATCGCCATTTCCGGCTCAGCCATCTGCTCCTTCTTGGGCTCGGGCAAGTCGGTCATCGTGGCCTCCGTCAGCAGTAGAACGCTTGCCACCGACGCCGCGTTCTCGAGCGCGACGCGCACGACCTTGGTCGGGTCGATGATGCCGGCCTCGACGAGGTCGACATACGCCTTGCGCCCGGCGTCGAAGCCGTAGTTGCCCTTGCCTTCGAGCATGCGCGCGACCACGACACCGCCGTCAGCGGCCGAGTTCTCGGCGATCTGCCGCGTCGGCGCTTCGAGCGCCCGCAGGAGGATTTGCACGCCGGTGCGTTCGTCGCCGTCGCATTTGGCCTCTTCCTGCGCCACGGCGTCGATGCTGCGCAGCAGGGCCAATCCGCCGCCCGGAACGATGCCTTCGGCAACCGCGGCCTTGGTCGCGCTGATGGCGTCGTCGAGCGCCTCCTTCTTAGACTTCATTTCGGCTTCCGACGGCGCACCCACGCGAATGACGGCGACGCCGCCCGCGAGCTTCGCCAGCCGCTCCTGCAGCTTCTCCTTGTCGTAGTCGCTGGTGGTCTTCTCGATCTCGCGCCGGATCTGCTCGATGCGGCCATCGATCTGTTTGCGCTCGCCGGCGCCGCCGATGATCGTGGTGGTGTCCTTGTCGACGACCACCCGCTTGGCCCGTCCGAGCTGTTCGAGCGTCGCGTGCTCGAGCTTGAGCCCGATCTCTTCCGAGACGACCTGTCCGCCCGTCAGCACGGCCATGTCCTCGAGCATCGCCTCGCGGCGATCGCCGAAGCCGGGCGCTTTGACCGCGCAGCTCTTCAGGCTGCCGCGGACCTGGTTGACGATCAGCGTCGCCAGGGCTTCGCCCTCGACGTCCTCGGCTACGACCAGCAGCGGCTTGCCCGCTTTCGCGACCCGCTCGAGCAACGGAATCAGGTCGTTGAGGGCGCCGATCTTGCGGTCCGACAGCAGGATCAGGCTGTCCTCGAGTACGGCCTCCATCTTCTCAGGACTAGTGATGAAATAGGGTGACTGGAAGCCGCGGTCGAACCGCATGCCCTCGACGACGTCGAGCACCGTCTCGGTCGTCCGCGATTCCTCGACCGTGATGACGCCGTCGTTGCCGACCTTGTCCATCGCGTCGGCGACCAACTCGCCGATCGCAGCGTCATTGTGTGCCGAGATCGACGCAACCTGCGCCTTCTCCTTGCGCGTGGCCACCGGTCGGGACAGCGCGCGCAGCGCCTCGATCGCGCGCTTCACACCGCGATCAAGGCCGCGCTTGAGCTCGATGGCGCTGGCGCCGGCGACGACGTTGCGGACGCCATCGGCAAAGATCGCATGCGCGAGCACCGTCGCGGTGCTGGTGCCGTCGCCCACCATATCGCCGGTTTTCTCCGCCGCCTGGCGCAGCATGCGCGCGCCCAGATTCTCTTCCGGGTCCTTGAGATCGAATTCTTTGGCGATCGTGACGCCATCGTTGCAAACGATGGGCGCGCCCCACTTCTTCTCGATCAAGACCGATTTCGAGCGCGGCCCAAGCGTCACGCGGACGGCGTCCACGAGCTGCGTGGCGCCGCGCAGGATCTTTTCACGCGCGGCCGAGCGGAACAGGACCTGTTTATGTGCCATCGTGCGCTACCTCATGGGTCCGGTGGAGGCCGGTCAGACTCCCCGATACGAATGACGGACACGAGGCGAAATCACATTGACGTGGATCAAGGCCGACCACACCGGCTCGCCGGCCGTCCCCAGCCTTTCGCGTTGATCAGCCATGCCGGCAGGCTGGGTCTTGGCCGGATTCCTGCTGGCGAAAACCGCCGCGTCCGGCTATTCCTGCTGGCCATCTCACCAACCGCGCGAGGCATTTCCAATGCGCGTTCGCAGAGTTGTCACCGGCCACAGGTCCGACGGCAAGGCGGCCGTCCTGATCGACGAGGAATCGAAAGACATCGTCTCGTTCCGGCCGGGCGCAAAGGTCTGGAACATCTGGTCGACGCCGTCGCTGCCGGTCGACAACGCCGACGCCAGCGACGGCGCGAAGCGGATCACCGGCACGGCCATGAAGAACGGTTCGGTGTTCCGCGTCGTCGAATATGCGCCGGGCGTCGCGCCGCGCAACCATCGCACTGAAACGATCGACTACGCCGTGGTGCTCTCAGGCGAGCTCGACATGGAGCTCGACGACGAGGTCGTGCACCTGAAAGCGGGTGACCTCGTGGTGCAACGCGGCACCATCCATAATTGGGCCAATCGCGGGACCGTTCCCTGCGTGGTTGCTTTCGTCCTCGTCGACGCGAAGCCGCTCACGATCGGCGGTAAGACGGCGCATGCCGTCGGCTAGCGACTTCGTGTGATCGATGGGTGAATTCGGCATCGGGCAATCGCTGCCGCGGTTCGAGGATCCGCGGCTGCTCAAAGGCGGCGGCCGCTACGTCAACGACGTCGCGCTGCCGGGTCAGGTGTACGGCTACGTCCTGCGCTCGCCGCACGCGCATGCCCGCTTCAGCCGCGTCGACGTCGAGGCTGCAAAAGCGGCTCCTGGGGTGCTCGGCATCTTCACCGGCGACGATCTTGTCGCCGATGGGCTGGGGACGCCGAAGGTGCAGCTCCAGCGCAAGCGGCCTGACGGTGCGCCGCTCTTCGCGCGGCCGCATCCCGGCTTGGCCCGCGAGCGCGTACGCTATGTCGGCGATCCGGTCGCTTTCGTCGTTGCCGAGACGCTGAACCAGGCGAAGGACGCCGCCGAGCTCATCGCGATCGATTATGCGCCGGTGCAGGCGGTGACCGACACCGACGATGCCCTGAAGCCGGGCGCGCCGCGCGTGTGGGACGAGAATCCCGACAATGTCTCGCATGTCTGGGAGATCGGCGATCGCGCCGCAACAGAGGCGGTGTTCGCGGCCGCCGCCCATCGGGTCAGGCGGCGCTATGTGGTCTCGCGCGTCCATGCGCAATTCATGGAGCCGCGCGGTGCGCTCGGTGCCTATGACGCACGCGACGGCCGTTTTACGCTGTATGCCGACGTGCAATATCCCCATCGTGTGCGCAGCATGCTCGCCGGCGTTTTCAAGATTCCTGAGCATCGTATCCGCGTCATCGCCGGCGACATCGGCGGCGGCTTCGGTACCAAGGGCTGGCAATATGCCGAGCACCGCCTGGTGCTCTATGCCGCGCGCAAGCTCGGCCGTCCGGTCAAGTGGCAGTGCGAGCGCAGCGAGGTTCTGCTCGCCGACGAACATGGGCGCGATTGCATCGCTGATGCCGAGCTGGCGCTCGACTCGGCTGGGAAGTTTCTCGGCTTGCGCGTCCATGTCACCTACAACGTCGGCGCCTATATCTCCTCGGACCGCAACCTGCTTTCGACCTTCACCAGCCTGCCGGCGTTGATCGGCACGTACGTGGTTCCGGCGGCGCATGTCGGGCTTACCGTCGCTTTCTCGAACAGCAGCGCGACCGCGCCCTATCGTGGCGCCGGCCGGCCCGAGGCGATCTACGTCATCGAGCGCTTGATCGACGATGCCGCGCGCGAGCTGCAATTGGACCGCGTCGAACTACGCCGCCGGAACCTGATTCCGCCGAACGCGATGCCGCACAAGACGGTGCTCGGCTTCACCTACGATTGCGGTGACTTTGGCACGAACATGGAGCGTGCCCTGGCGCTGGCCGATTATGCCGGCGCGGCAACGCGACGCCGAGAAGCGGCGCGTCGCGGCAAGCTCGTCGGCGTCGGCATCGTCAATGCGATCGAGCGTGCGGCGGCGCCGAGTCCGGAATTCGCCGAAGTGCGCTTCGACACCGGCGGTGGCGTGACGCTGCTGATGGGCACGATGAACCAGGGGCAGGGACACGAGACCGTCTTCAAGCAAATCCTCTGCGATCGGCTCGGACTCGCACCCGACGACATTCGCTTCATCGAGGGCGACACCGATCAGGTCGCCTTCGGCATGGGCACGATGGGTTCGCGCTCCGCGGTGATTGGCGGTACTGCCGTCACCATCGCCGCCGACAAGGTGATCGCGAAAGCGAAAAAGATCGCGGCGCATGCGCTCGAAGTCAGCGATGCCGATCTCGTATTTGCTGACGGCCGGTTCGTCGTCGCCGGCACCGACAAATCGATTGGTCTCAAGGAGGTCGCGCGCGCCGCCTTCCAGCCGGCGAAGTTGCCGGCGGGCACGGAGCCTGGTCTTTACGAAACCGGCTCGTTCTCGCCGCCCCAGGACACGTTCCCCAACGGCTGTCACGTCGCTGAAATCGTGCTGGATCCCGAGACCGGCCAAGTCAAGCTCGAGCGCTATGTTGTCGTCGACGATGTCGGCACGGTGCTCAATCCGCTGACCCTTAAGGGCCAGATCCACGGCGGCGTCGCCCAGGGCCTCGGGCAAGTCTTGCTTGAGCAGGTGGTCTATGATCGCGACAGCGGCCAGCTGCTGACCGCTTCGTTCATGGATTACGCCATGCCGCGCGCGACCGATCTGTGCGCGATGAATGTCGAAAGCGCACCGACGCCGACCAAGCTCAATCCGCTGGGAGTCAAAGGTGCCGGCGAGGCCGGTACGGTCGGCGCGCTCGCCTGCGTGATGAACGCTGTCATGGATGCGCTCGCGTCCCGTGGCGTCCGCGAATTCGACATGCCCGCGACGCCGGCGCGCGTCTGGCGGGCCCTCTCGTCCGTCCGTTAGCGCTCGCGCGCCTCGCAGATTGCGCGCCACACGGCTTGCGGCGTGGCCGGCATCGGAATGTCGCGCACGCCGAGCGGCGCCAGCGCATCGACCAGCGCACCGATCACCACTGCCAGCGCGGGCGTTGTGCCGCCTTCGCCGCCGGCCTTGATGCCGAGCGGATTGGTCGGCGACAGCACCTCGACGATCTCGGTGCGGAAGGCCGGCAACGTGTCGGCGCGCGGCAGCGCGTAATCCATGAAGCTGCCGCATAAAGGCTGGCCCGAGCTCGGATCGATGGCGCACAGCTCCGACGTCGCTTCACCAACGCCCTGGGCGATCGCGCCATGGGTCTGGCCGTCGACGATCAGCGGATTGATGCAGCGGCCGACATCGTCCACCGCAGCATAGCGCGTCAGTGCGTAGGATCCGGTCTCGGGATCGACCTCGATTTCGCAGATCGCGCAGCCGTTAGGAAAGACGGGATCGTGCATTTCGGTGTCGGCGGCGGCAGCGATGCCGTCGGCGGCGATGCCGAGCCGTGCCGCCTCCTGCGCCAGTTCGAGAAAACCGAAGCTGCGGTTGCGATGCGGTGCGGCGAAGCGTCCGTCGCGGAAGACCACCATGTCAGGCGCAGTTTCGAGCAGCTGCGCGGCAATCGCCCGGCCGCTGGCGACGAGCGCCTCCGTCGCCTTGACGAACACCGTGGCCGCGTGCCGCATCGAGCGACCAGAATGCGAGCCGCCGCCGACGCTGACTACGTCAGTGTCGCCCATGACGATGTCGATGGACTCGACCGGCACTGCGATCAAATCGGCAATGACTTGGGCAAAGCTGGTTTCATGGCCCTGGCCACTCGGCTGCGTGCCGATGACGACCCGCACCCGTCCCGCCGGCGTCACGGTCATTTCGGCGCGCTCGCGCGGCGCGCCGATCGACGATTCGACGTAGTTGGCGAGACCGCGTCCGAGCAGGCGGCCGCGCGCCTCGGCCGCGCTGCGCCGAGCGGCAAAGCCGTCCCAATCAACGAGCCGCATCGCGCGATCCATGTTCGCTTCGTAGGTGCCACTGTCGTAGCGCGCCCCGACCGGATTCGTATAGGGCATGGCTTCCGGTCGCACCAGATTGCGACGGCGCAGCGCAATCGGATCGATGCCGAGCTCGCGCCCCGCCATGTCGATCAAACGCTCGATGGCGAAGATGACCTCGGGTCGGCCGGAGCTGCGATAGGCCTGTGTCGGCATGGTGTTGGTAAAGACGGCGCGCGCTCGCATCGCGGCGACCGGAATCGCATACGAGCCGGTGATCAGCGCCGAGCCCTTGCCGAGCGGCGATAGCGACACGCAACGGGCGCCGACATTGCTGATGTTGTCGGCGCGCATCGCGAGGAAGCGGCCATCCTTGCTTAGCGCAAGCTCGACCGTAGTCACGAGATCGCGGCCTTGGTAATCGGTGAGCAGTGCCTCGCCGCGAGTCGCGGTGAATTTGACCGGACGGCGGAGCTGTCGCGCGGCCGACAGCACCAGCCCGTGCTCGACGTAGACGCGGTTCTTGGAGCCGAAATTGCCGCCGACATCGGCCGACAGCACGCGCAACATCTCCGGTACGAGGCCGAGCACTTCCGCCAGCTCGCGCTTGTGGCGGACGGCGCCGCCGCTGCCCTCGTAAAGTGTCAGCCGCCCGGTCGTCGGATCGTAATCGGCTAGCGCGGCGCGCGGCTCCAGCGCACAGGCGGTGACGCGGCCGACATGCCATTTCACCCGCACGACGCGATCGGCGGCGGCAAAGGCGCGGTCGGTCGCTGCCGGATCGCCGAAGACTGTTTCGACGACCAGGTTGCCGGGCGCTTCGTCCCACAATTGCGGCGCGCCCGGCGCCAGCGCCGCCTCGCTGTCGGCAACCCATGGCAACTCTTCGTAATCGACCGTCACGGCTTCGGCGGCGTCGAACGCCTGTGCTTGGGTTTCAGCGACGACCATGGCGACCGCCTCGCCGACATGCCGCACGCGATCGACCGGCAGCAGCACGTGCGGTGCGGCGAAGACCGCGCCGCCGTTGGGTGCGGTGAGCTTGAGGTCGTACTTGGTCGACGGCACCGGACTGTGCGGAATCGGCTTGAGCCCCGCGACCGCGCGATCGGCGCCGGTGACGATCGCGAGCACACCGGGCTGCGTGCGCGCGGCAGCGCTATCGATCGCGCGGATGCGCGCATGCGGGTGGGGCGAGCGCACCATAACGGCATAGGCCTGACCCGGAAGATTGATGTCATCGCTAAACCGACCGCGGCCGGTCAGCAACCGCCAGTCTTCCTTGCGGCGCAGCGGGCGGCCGATGGCAACGAAGGCATCTTCGACAATGGTCATCAGGGCGAGTGAACAATAGTTCGGCTATGACGGCAACTCGCGGCCGGTGGCAAGCGTGGCCGAGAGCGGCTAGCATGCGGCGCGCAGGTCAGCCACGCGCGAGGGGCGATGCCGGAAGCACATCGGGAAACTCTGACTCGCGCCGTGTTGCCGGACGGTACGCGCCTGGCCTACCGAATTCTCGGCACCGCCGCGGCGCGGAAGTGCGCGGTACTGATCCATTCGCTGGCGATGGACCACAGCTTCTGGCAACCGGTGGCCGAACGCCTCGCACACGACGCGGCGGTCCTGATCTACGATTGCCGCGGTCATGGCGCCTCCGACAAGCCGTCCGGGCTATACACGGTGGAGCTCTTCGCGCGCGACCTGGCGGCGCTGCTCGACGCCGTCGGCTGGCGTACCGCGCTGGTGGCCGGCGCATCGATGGGCGGCTGCGTCGCGCTGGCCTTTGGCGCCGCCTATCCGCAGCGGATGACGGCGCTCGGCCTCGTCGATACGACCGCGTGGTACGGGCTCGAGGCACCTCAGCAATGGGCGGAGCGCGCTGAGCGCGCCCTCAAGTCCGGACTGGGCGCAATGGTCGACTTCCAGATGATGCGCTGGTTCGGCGATGACTTCAGGATGCACCATCCCGACATCGTCCGGCAGTCGGTGGATGTCTTCCTGCGCAATGACGTGCCTGCCTATGCCGCGAGTTGCCGCATGCTCGGCGCCGGCGACATGCGCGCGGCGCTTCCGGCGATCGCTGTGCCAACCGCCATCCTGGTCGGCGAAGAGGATTATGCCACGCCGATCGCCATGGCCGAGGCGCTGCGCCACGGTATCAGTGGCGCGACGCTCACAGTGTTGAAGGGAGCGCGGCACCTGACGCCGCTCGAGCGGCCGGATGAGGTCGCTACCGCGCTCGCGCAACTGCTCTAGGCCAGTCTGTGGCTCCGCTGAGCATGCCGCCGACCGAGCGCCTCGTTGGTCCAATCTCGTACCACGAGCTGACGCGCCGCTGGACCGCTGTGCGCAACGGCATGGCGGAGCGCCGCATCGACGTCCTGCTCATGCAAGCCAACAACGACTTCATGGGCGGCTACGCCCGCTATTTCACTGGCCTGCCGGCGACCAACGGCTATCCCGTCACAGTGATTTTCCCGCGCGAAGACGACATGACGGTGATCGGCATGGGCGCGCTGGGCATGGATCGCCGCCTCGCGCCCGGCGAGGATCCGGCGCGGCCCGGCGTTAAGCGCTTCATGGGCAGTCCGAGCTTCGCGAGCGCCGCGTACACCATGCACGACGACGCCGTGCTTGCCGAGCGCGCGCTCGAAGGTCTCGCCGGCGGTACGATCGGGCTGCTCGGCACGGTGTCGCTGCCGCACGCATTTGTCGAACGGCTGCGGCGAGGCCGCCTGCGCGAGGCGCATATGGTCGACGCGTCGGATTTCGTCGACGAAATCAAGGCGGTGAAGAGCGCCGAGGAGATCGCGCGGCTGCGCGAGACCGCGGCCTTGCAGGACGCCGCAATGGCTGCCGTGTTCAAGGCGGCCCGGCCCGGCATGCGCGACATCGAGCTGACGGCGCTTGCCGAGCAAGTCGGCCACGGTCTCGGCAGCGAACAAGGACTCTTCCTTGCCGCCTCGGCGCCGCCCAATATCGGCGCGCCATTCGCCAACCGGCATATGCAGAACCGCGTGCTGCAACCAGGCGATCAGTTCACCATCCTGATCGAGAACAACGGCGGCGGTGGCTTTTATTGCGAGCTGGGCCGCACCTGCGCGCTAGGCAAGGCGACGACGGAGATGAAGGACGAGTTCGCGTTGGTGCTCGAAGCGCGCCGCTTCACGCTCGAGCGGTTGAAGCCGGGCGCCTCCTGCCGCGCGATCTGGGACGCATACAACGCCTTTCTACGCGACCGCGGCCGGCCGGAGGAGAAACGCATCCACTGCCACGGCCAGGGCTACGACATGGTCGAGCGACCGCTGGTGCGCTTCGACGAAACAATGCCGATCCGCGCCGGCATGGTGCTCTCTTGCCATCCGACCTGGCTCACGAAGACCGCCTACAGCTGGATTTGCGACGACTACTTGATTCATGACGAGCGCCCGCCGGAGAGGCTGCATCGCTTTCCCGAAGTCGTCGTCGAGGTCGGCTGAGGCGGCGTGGGCAGCGTGGCTCTGGCGGCGTCGCGTGCGGTGTTCTATCTAGGGCGTGGCTTGAACCAACAAGGCGGAGGCGCCAATGACGCGACCGGGCAATAACCTGGGCGTGCCGGGCGGCAAGACGGTCCTCGTCGAATTCGAGGACAAGATCGCCTGGGTCACCATGAATCGGCCGGACAAGCGCAATGCCATCAGCCCCGCGCTGGCGGCCGAGATGCTGGCGGTGATCGACGCGCTCGAGACCGACGAGCGCTGCGGCATCCTGGTCCTCACCGGCGCGGGCGACGCCTTCTCCGCCGGCATGGATCTCAAGGAGTATTTCCGCGAGACCGATGGGCTTTCGGTCGAGGCGCGCGCAAAGATCTTCCGCACCAACGCGCAATGGCAGTGGCGCCGATTGATGGCCTATCCCAAGCCGACCATCGCCATGGTCAACGGCTGGTGCTTCGGCGGCGCGTTCACGCCGTTGATCTCGTGCGATCTCGCCATCGCCGCTGAGGACGCGACGTTCGGTCTGTCCGAGATCAACTGGGGCATCATTCCGGCCGGCATCGTCACCAAGGCGGTAAGCGCCGTGATGAGCCAACGCGATGCGCTCTATTACATCATGACCGGCGAGACCTTCGACGGCAGCCGCGCGGCGCGGATGGGCCTTGTCAACGAGGCGGTGCCGCGTGCCGAGTTGCGCCGCCGCACGGTCAAGCTCGCGCGCACCCTGCTCGACAAGAATCCGACGGCGCTGCACGCGGCCAAGCTCGCCTATCGCAAGGTCGTGACATGTCGTGGGACGACGCCGAGGATTATCTCTTCGCCAAGATGGACCAGCTCCGCTTCCTCGATCCGGAGAAAGGCCGCGACAAGGGTATGGCGCAGTTCCTCGACGAGAAATCCTACCGTCCCGGTCTCGGCGCCTACCGCCGCGACCGCTAACGTACTGCCGGCGCGGATCATGTCCCATCCGCTCAAGGGCGTTCGCGTGCTCGAGCTCGGCCAGTTCATCGCCGGGCCGCTGGTTGGGCTGCAGCTCGCCGATCTCGGCGCTGAGGTGGTGAAAGTCGAGCGGCCGGGCGAGGGCGATCCCTTCCGCGTCTTCGGCACCGGGCCGGACGTCAGGGGCTATAGCCACAATTTCTGCGCCTTCAACCGCAACAAGCAGAGCCTGACGATCGATCTGGGCCAGCCGCGCGGCCAGGAGCTGTTCCGCCGTGCCGCGGCGATGGCGGACGTCGTGGTGGAGAATTTCCGGCCCGGCGTGATGAAGCGGCTGGGCCTCGACTGGGAGACGCTTCTCCGCGTCAATCCCCGCCTGGTCTACTGCTCGATTGCCGGTTTCACCGACGACGGACCCTATGGCGTGCTGCCTGCCTATGATTCAGTCGGTCAGGCGCTGTCAGGCATGCTGAGCCTGTTCGTCGATCCGCAGGATCCGGTTATGCGCGGCCCCACCATTTCGGACCAGGTCTCGGGCATGCAGGCCTGCAGCGCCGTGATCGCCGCGCTCTATCAGCGTGAGCGCACGGGAAAAGGCGGCCGGGTCGAGATCACGCTGCTTGAAGCCAGCATGTACTTCATGCCCGATGCGTTCACTGCTTATACCCACGGCGGCTGCTGATGGGCCCGGAGACGCGCGCTGCGTTCTCGCTCGCTTTCGTCTTCAAATGCGCCGACGGCCTCGTCGCATTGCAGCCGTCCTCGGTCGAGAAATTCTGGCGCGCGCTGCTGGCCGCGCTCGAGCGGCCCGATATCGGCGACGATCCGCGCTTCAAGGACCGGCCGGGCCGGATCAAGAATTTCCCTGCGCTGGTCGAAACCTTGCGGCCGGTCTTCGCCGCGAAGTCGCGCGCCGATTGGATGAAGCGCTTGGCCGCGCACGAGGTCCCGGCGGCGCCGGTCAACTCAATCGCCGACGCGATGGCCGATCCCGAGGTCAAGCATCTCGGCTTATTTCACGAACTTACACACCCGCGCTATGGTACGCGCACCGCAATGCGGCGCTCGACACGGATCGATGGCGAGCGCGAAACCGATCCACTGCCGCCGCCGGCACTCGGCGAGCATACCGACAAGGTGCTGGGCGAGATCGGGCTCGGCGCCGCCGAGATCGCTGCCCTGCGCGCGGCCGGCGTCGTCTGACGGCGTGGGCGATGGATTTCGCCTTCACAGGAGGGCAATAGCCGTGCGCTACGACCTCTATTACTGGCCGGAGATCCAAGGCCGCGGCGAGTTCATCCGCCTTGCGCTCGAGGAAGCCGATGCCGATTACGTCGACGTCGCCCGCACCAAGGGCGGCATGAGCAAGATGATGCGGTTGATGGAGGAGGGCGCACGGCCGGCATTTGCGCCGCCCTTCCTCAAGGCCGGCAAGCTCATCATCGCCCAGACGGCGATGATCCTCCTCTACCTCGGCGGTCGGCATGGCCTCGCACCCAAGGACGAAGCCGGGTGGCTCTGGGTGCACCAGTGCCAGCTCACGGTCGCCGATTTCCTGGTCGAGGTTCACGACACGCATCATCCGATCGCCTCTGGCCTCTATTACGAAGACCAGAAGCCCGAGGCACGCCGCCGCGCTGAGAATTTTCGCGAAAACCGGCTGCCGAAGTTCCTCGGATATTTCGAGGACGTACTGGAACACAATCCGCGCGGCGGCCTCGCCGGCGCGCGGTTATGTTATGCGGACTTATCGCTGTTCCAGGTCGTCGAAGGGCTGGGCTACGCCTTTCCGAAGGCGATGGCACGTACGAAATCGCGCTATCCGCTGCTCCACGCGTTGCACGATCGCGTTGCCGCGCGACCGCGGATCAAGGCCTATCTCGTGTGCAAGCGCCGTATTCCGTTCAACGAGCAGGGCATCTTCCGCAATTATCCCGAGCTCGACGGGTGAAGCGGCAAACACACTACCCGTCTGGTCAACCGAGCCGCACCAGCAGCTTGCCGACGGCGCGGCCGTCCTCCATGCGCTCGTGCGCCTCGACGATCCGCTCAAGCGGAAAGAGCGCGGCGATCTGATGCTTGAGCTGGCCGGTCGCGATCAGGTGGTTGATGTCGCGCGCCGCCCGGTCGCGCGCGCTTTGCGGCACCTCATAGATCAGGACAAAGCGGACCGTCAGGTCCTTCATTAACATCGGTGTGAACGGCACGACCGGATCGGGCACCGCGTCGCTCGAGTAGGTCGCGATGACGCCGCCGCTCTTGAGCAGCGCAACGTCGGCCTCCAGGTTTTTGCCGAAGGCGACCTCGACCACACGATCCAGCGGCGTCTTTGCCTTGAGCAGCGCGGCGACGCGCTCGACGACGCTCTCTTTGCGGTAATCGATCACCGCGTCGGCGCCGATTTCCCTGGCACGGGCGGCTGTTTCCGGCCGGCCGACAGTGGTGACGACGACACCCGCGCCGCCGAGCTTCGCAAGCTGCACAGCGTAGAAGCCGACCGCACCGGCACCGCCCTGAACCAGAATCGCCGCGCCCGCAATGTCGCCATCGGCGTAAAGGCAGCGGTGTGCCGTCATCGCAGGAATGCCGAGACAGGCGCCCTCTTCGAAGCTTGCATTTCCGGGCAGCGTCACGGCTCGCTCGCTCGGCACGGTGGTGTATTCGGCGGCGGTGCCGAAGGGCCGACCGCGCTGCGCCATATAGACCCACACGCGCTCGCCGACCCGCTTGGCATCGACGCCCGCCCCGATCTTGTCGATCGTACCGGAGCCGTCCTGGTGCGGTACGACGCGGGGGAAGGCGATCGGCCGGCCGCGCCAACCGCCGCGGCCTTTGGTATCGGACGGATTAACCGCCGATACGGCGACCTTGACGCGGACCTCGCCGGGCCCGGGCTCGGGCGTCGGCATCTCGCCCACAACCAGGACCTCGCGCGCCGGGCCAGTCTTCTCGTACCAACAGGCCTTCATGCACGGAGCTTATGCGACGCCACGACGCGCGCCAATATCGCGTCAGTCGCCCTCGGTATGGCAGGATGACCACGAACGGTAATTCGAAACCAGGGAGCTACGCATGACGGCAGCGGTACGGGCGATGCGGATCAAGGCGAAAGGCGGCGCTGGCTCGGTGGTGGCGCGGCTCGACGCCGAAGTCGACGCGTTCGTGCGCCGCACGCGCTTTTTCCACGAATCGATGACGCGCGGCCGCGCCACGATGTTTGTTTTCCAGCACCGCCAGAATACGCGGCACCGCAACTCAGTGCTCAAGCTGCGTGTCGCCACCAACTGTCCGGATTGGGACATCCGGCTGCGGATCATCGGCGCCTGCACGGAGGAAATCATCGCCGATCACGAACATGGCGGCGGCCGTCCGCACTGGGCGATCCTCGAGGAGCTCGGACTGAAGATCGGCCTCAGGCGCGACGCCATTCGCGACGCGCGCCTGCTGGCTTCGACCCAGATGGCGTGGCTCGCCTGGGACGCACTGATGTCGAACCGCCCGTGGCTTGAAGGCCTGGTCGCCAATACCTGCGCCGAACGAGCCAATATTCCGGGCTATGGCGAAGGCGTCCTGCGCAAGCATGGCTGGTTCGGCCTCGAGCGGCAGCGCTGGGGCGAACTCTTCGGCCTCCGCGACGACGACCTCGAGTTCTTCGACTTGCACGAGGCGGCGGACATTGCGCATTCGGACCTCGGCTGGAAAACCGTCGCCGAGCAGGCGGAACGCCAGGGCGCGGTCGCGGACGTGGTTCGCGCCTGCCGGGTCAACCTCGTGGTGTGGGAGAACTATCTCAACGGCATCGCCGAAGGCGGCGATGCGCTCGATCGCGGCGGCGAGCCGGCCTACGTTTGACCCGCCTAGGCGGCGCCGAACGGCGGTTGGCGGAACCGGTACGAGCAGTTAAGCTTTGCTGCATAACGGGAGGAAGGCATGGCCAAGCAACGGATCAGCTACGTGCCGGTCGAGAAGATGGATGCGGCGATGCAGGCCGAAATGGAGCGCTGCCAGCGTGAAGGCACGCCGCGGCCGGAAAGCTCAGCCGTGCGCGCACACGTACCGGCGTGCTTCTGGTTTTTCGCCAATTCGTGGCACGACATCTTCCGCAACGGCATCCTCGACCATGCGATCAAGGAACTCTGCCGACTCTACGTCTCGCGTTCGGTGCAGTGCGAGTACTGCGGCAACCAGCGGTCGGTAAAGGCAACGACGGCCGGCGTCTTGATCGAGGATCACGTCAAGGACCTGCTCAATTTCGAGACGTCGACGAACTACGACGAGCGGCAGAAAGCGGCGCTGGCCTATGCCGAGGCGATTGTCTGGCGTCTCAATCCCGACGACGTGCTCTGGGAGCGGCTGTACCGCCACTTCAGCGAGGCGGAGCTGGTCGAGCTCGGATGCATGATCGGTTTGACATTGGGCCAGCAGAGCTGGCTGCGGTTGCTCAACATCGATCATCATCAGGTGATGGCTGGCACCGACGCATCGATGGCGCCGGGCTTCGAGACCGCGCAGCGGCAGGCAGCCGCCAAGGCGGAAGCCGGCTATTGGGCGAAAGCGACGTGCCGGACCGACAAGGTCGCGTAACGCGCCACGTGGTTGCCCGATCCGTCGGCACTCGTCTTTCGCGATGCGATTTCGTACAACAAGCACCGCCATGGATGCTCTTGCCGCCCTGACCACCCGCGTTTCGCCGGCCGCGCTCGACGCGCCGGGCCCCTCAGCCGATGCGCTCGACACGATCCTCAGGGCCGCCGTTGCCGCGCCCGACCACGGCCGGATGCAGCCTTGGCGATTCATCCTCATTGACGGCATAGCGCGCGAGAAATTTGGAGCGCTGCTGGCGGAGACGCTGCAACGCCGCGAGCCGGCGGCGCCGGTCGGCAAGCTCGACGCCGAGCGCAGGAAGGCGTTGCGCGCGCCGCTCATCGTTGTCGTTGCGGCGGCAGTGCAGCCCGGCGCGAAGGTGCCGGAAGTCGAGCAGGTGGTCGCAGTCGGCGCGGCGGCACAGAACATGCTGGTTGCCGCGCACGCGCTCGGCTACGGCGGCTTTTGGCGCACCGGCGCTAACGCCTACGACGCGGCGATGAAGCGCGCCCTGGGCCTCGCCGAAAGCGACGTCATCGTCGGCTTCCTCTATCTGGGCACGACCAAGACGCCGGGCCAGCCGCGTCAGAATGACATCGCGTCAGTGACGCGGCGCTGGGCGGGCTGAGGATCAGCGGGACCCGACGCCCGCGGTCGGACAGTGATGCCTGCGACTCGCTCGCAATGCCGGCCTGCTCTGATTTGGATCAATGCTTCAAACGCGGGTGCGACAGAACACTACTGCATGATGACGTTCGACGATGGACGCGAACGCGCGTTCGAACGCAAATTCGCCCTCGACCAGGAGTTGGCTTTCAAGGTCGCCGTGCGTCGCAATGCCCTGCTTGGCCGTTGGGCGGCGGCCCACATGGGGCTCCGGGGACCAGCGGCTGAGGCATATATCAAAGCGCTCGTCGAGGACGAGGTTGTCCACACCGATCCGCAATCGGTGGCAGCCCGCATCATGGGCGATCTCCTTGCTCGCGGCGCGGTCGTGACGCGTCCAGAGCTCGACGCGCTGGTCGGCCGTTTCACGACCCGGGCACGGGCGGAGGTCGTCCGCGGCGTCCTGCGCTGAGGGCGGCCGGGAATCGGCCGGGCATACGTAGAATCCCTTACGTACATCACCGAATTTCGCCGGCGGGTTGGCACGGGTATCTCTCCACCATCGAGGGGCCGCAAGATTTGCGGTCCGGTCTCTGGGGAGTTCCTCCACATGCCGCTTGCGCTCGCCACCCGCCATAGCGCCCACGCCGCCGTCGTCACGCCCCTGCCGCGAGTCCACACCTGCCAAGTCTGTCCGGGGCGCCACAACGTTTGCGCTGCCGTCCGGTCCAGCGAGCTCGATCGCCTAACGGCGATGCGGACGGCGCAGACGGTTGCGCCGGGAATGACGTTCGTCGACGAAGGCGAGCCGGCGCTGCACGTATTCACTGTCACCAGCGGCGTCGTGAAGCTGTTCAAGTTGATGTCGGACGGCCGGCGGCAGATCGTCGGATTCCTGGTCGCGGGCGACGTCTTCGGCTTTGCGCCGGGCGAAAAATATACAGTGAGCGCCGAGGCGGTCTCGCCGGTTGGCGTCTGTCGTTTCCCGCGCCGCCAACTCGAGCGCGCCTTCACCGAGTTCCCGGGTGTCGAACGGCAGCTTCTCGACGTCATTACTCGCGAGCTTGCGGCGGCTCAAGACCAGATGCTGCTGCTCGGCCGCAAGACTGCGCACGAAAGGTTGGCGTCATTCCTGCTTTCGCTGTTGCGGAGACAGGACAACGAGGACGGTTCGGTCGACCTGCCGATGACGCGCACCGATATCGCGGACTACCTTGGCCTAACGATGGAAACCGTAAGCCGTGTATTTACCGTGCTCAAGGGCAGCGGCTGCATTGCCGCCACTGGCTCGGGCACGATTCACATTCTCGATGCTGACGCGCTCGCCGAGCTCGCGGAGGGGGCGGCCGACGACGACGCCTGAGGCCGGGCGGCGAGCGCGGCCATGAAAGACAAGCGAATGATTTACCTGGTTGATGATGACGACGCCGTGCGCGATTCGTTGACGTTCCTTCTCGAATCGCATGGGTTCAGCGTCTCGGCTTTCGCTTCGGTGGCCGAGTTCGAGCGCGCTTATGAGCCGGACCGCCGGGCGTGTCTGATTCTCGATCACCATCTTCCTGGCGTCAGCGGGCTCGAATTTCTCGCTTCGCCCGAAGGCGCGGCCTTGCACGTGCCGGTGATCGTCATCACCGGCGGTGCCGATCCGAGCATCAGCGCCCGCGCGCGTTCGCTCGGCGTCGCCGCCTTTCTCGAAAAACCCGTTACCGAGGGGCCGCTGCTCGCGGCGATCGAAAACGCGCTGGCGGCTTGAGCTAGGTCAATGCGCGTCCGCGCGACCAGCACAAAATCATCGCAAAAGCTCTGAACCGAGAGTTCGCCGTGAATACAAGCACGCTCGATAAGAGCATCCTTTTCATCGTTCGCGTCCTTGTTGGTTGGACGTTCCTCTATGCTGGAACCTGGCAGATCTGGGAGAACGACAGTGCGGCGGGGTTCCTCGGTCACGTCGTGACTTTCCATGCCTTTTTCGCGATGTTCGCCGCGCCGGCAGTGCCGCCCTTTACCGACTTCCTGATGAAGTGGGGGCACCTGCTGATCGGTTTGTCCCTGGTCTCCGGCCTGTTGGTACGCGTCAGCGGCCCATTTGGCCTTTTGCTGATGGTCACTTACTACTTCGCGCACATGCAATGGCCGTTCATCGGCGACCATCTCAACTTCCTCATCGACTTCCATCTCGTCTACGCGACCGTGATCGTCTACCTGATCGCGCATAACGCCGGTCACGTGTGGGGCCTTGACGGGCTGCTGGAGCGGTTGCATGTGGTCGGGCATCATCCGACACTGCGACCGCTGGTCGGTTGAGGGGACACCCGATGTCGACGGGTGAAACCGCCTATCTCGTGCTGGTTGTCGCGGCAGTGCTCGCGTTCATTGCGGTGCTGGCCTGGCAATCAGGGCGCAATCCCTGAGCAAATCGACGAGGAGGAGCCGACATGACCACAACCATTCTTGTCGCGGCGAGCGGCGGCACTGCCAGCGCGGGTGCCGTCGAAATCGCTTGTCGCCTCGCCAAACGTTTCGAGGCCCATATCGAGGGCTTCCATGTCATGCCGGATCCGCGGCAATTCATCATGGCCGCGGGCTTCGATGTGCCGGTAACGGCCGATCTCATCGACCGCCTGGTCACGGACAGTAAGCGGGTTGCGGCGAAGGCCAAAGCCGAATTCGAGCAGGCCGCTTCGCGCAATGGATTGCCAGTCGGCAAGGCCGGTGTCAGGAACGCACCGTCGGCAAGCTGGCGCGAGGAGACCGGCTACGCACCGACTGTCGTGGCCGATCGCGGACGCTTCTTTGACCTGGTGGTGCTCGGCCGATCGGAGCGGGTCGTCGACCAGCCGCACACCGATGCCATCGAGCAGACGCTGATTCGGTCTGGCCGGCCGGTCTTGCTTGCGCCGGCTAAGGCGCCGGCTTCGCTCGGCGAGACGATCGCCGTCGGCTGGGATGGGTCGGCGGCCGCGGTGCATGCGCTCAGCGGCACGCTGAAGCTGCTGGGCGCCGCACGCCGCGTCGTCGTGATCACTGTCGGCAAGGCCAACGGCGCCGCGACCGGGCCGGCCGTGGTCGATTACCTGTCATGGCACGGGATCGGGGCGACGCTGCGTCAGGTCCAGCCGCTTCAGGGTGTCGGCGCGGGCGAGCTGTTGCTGTCGAATGCTCGGGAGGACGACGCCGATTTGCTGATTATGGGGGGCTATGGCCACGCGCCCTGGCGCGAGATCCTGCTCGGCGGCGCCACACGCCAAATCGTCGGCAGCAGCCTATTGCCCGTGCTTCTGGCCCATTGAGGCTCTGATGGCCTGGGATGCGCGTCCGCCTCGAGCTTGCGCGCGGTCCTGGCTTTCCCGAGGGCAGCACGCGCCGCGGCTACGAGTTCGTGCTGCCCCTCCTGCCTGACGGACGTCTTGACCGTCACGCCTTTGGCGAGGCGCCGGAGCTGTGCACGGTGCACCGGTTCTGGGAAGGCCAGGGCGACTTCGTCGGCGAGCTCGTTCACCTCGACGGCAACTGGGCATTCTCGTACGCGCCAGGCAAGGCAGACGACGAGCCGATCGTGCACTTTGCGCATCATGTTTATCGGTCGGGCGAGTATCTCACGATCCGCGAGCCGAACGGCGACGAGCATACGTTCCGGATCGTCCAGGTCGCGCCGGCGCCGGGACTGACCGTGCGCCGTCCGGTGTAGTTTCTCTATTTCGCCGGATCGAGGCCGACGGCGAGCGCCATACGCACGAGCTCCGAGAGGCTGCGCGCTGCCATCTTCTCCATCACCCGCGCGCGGTGAATTTCGACCGTTCGCGGGCTGATGCCGAGGTTGTAAGCGGTGACCTTGTTCGGATTGCCGGCGATCATCTGCAGCATCACGTCGTGCTCGCGCGGCGTCAGCTCCGCGATGCGCTGCGCGATAACAGGATCGCCCGCCAACTTGGTCACGGGCGCCGTCAGCGCATTGCGAATGCTGTCGAGCATGACCTCGTCAGAGAACGGCTTCTCGATGAAGTCGAGCGCGCCCGCCTTCATCGCGCGCACTGCAACTGGAACATCAGCCTGACCCGTCATCACGATGACGGGCAGCTTGAGTCCTCGGCGCGCCATCTCGTCTTGCAACTGCAGTCCGGTCATCTCCGGCATGTGAATGTCGAGGAGCAGGCACGCGCGTGGCGGAAAGGGCGGTCGCGCTAGGAATTCACGGCACGAAGCAAATGTTTCGGCTTGATAGCCGGCGCTCTCGATCAGCATGCTGAGCGAGTCGCGAACCGCCGCGTCGTCGTCGAGGATGAAGATGGTCGCGTCGTTCGCCATGGGATCCTCAGATGTCGAGCGGCAGAGCAAAGGCGAAAGCAGTGCCCCCGCCGCTTCGCGGCGACGCCCAGATGCGCCCGCCATGAGCCTCGATGATCGACCGACAGATCGAGAGCCCGACGCCCATGCCGCGCGCCTTCGTCGTGTTGAAAGGCTGGAACAGGTTCTGAGCGATGTCGGGCGAAAGACCGGGTCCGGTATCGGTGACGGTGATGGTTATCAGCCCTTCGGCGGCCACGGCTTCCACGGTCAGGACGCGCTCGTCGGTCGCATCCATCGCCTCGAGTGCATTGCGGATCAGGTTGAGCAATACCTGCTGGATTTGCACCTTGTCCACCAAGACTGGCGGCAAATCGGACCGCAGCAGCAGACGCGTCGTCACGCCGGCACTCTTGGCGCCGACCAGTGCCAGTGCTGCCGCCTCCTCGATCAACGCATTGACGTTCTCCTCGCGCCGCTCGGTCTCGCCGCGGGCGACGAATTCGCGCAGGCGGCGGATCACCTGGCCGGCGCGCTCGGCCTGTGCCGCGGCTTTCTCCATCGCCTCGCCGACTCGGGGTGGCGCGTTGGGAGCCACCTGGAGCAGCCGCCGCGCCGCCTGGAGGTAATTGACGATAGCCGCGAGCGGCTGGTTGAGCTCGTGCGCCAGCGCGGCACCCATCTGGCCGAGTTCGCCGAGCCGCGCCACATGCATGAGCTCTGCCTGTAGTTGCTCGATGCGGCGCTCGGAGCGTTCACGCTCGGTCAGATCCTTGACGAAGCCGGTGAAAAGCCGCGTTTCGCCGACGACCGCCTCGCCGACCGAGAGCTCCATCGGGAACGTGGTGCCATCCTTGCGCTGGCCGGTAACGACGCGGCCGATACCGATGATTCGCCGTTCGCCCGTGGTGAGGTAGCGGTTGATGTAGTTGTCGTGCTGCTCGCGATAGGGCGATGGCATCAGGATTCTCACGTTCTGGCCGATCGCCTCGCTCGCGGTATAGCCGAACATGACCTCGGCCGACGGACTGAACGATTCAATCAGGCCGCGTTCGCTGATCACGATCATCGCGTCGGGCACCGCGTCGAGGATGCTCTGGAGCCGCGCCGAGCTGTCGTGCAGCTCATGCTCGGCGCGCTGACGCGGGCGTAAATCCTCGACGATCGCGACGCGATACGGGCTCCGGCCGCGCATCAACGAGACGGTCGCACGGGCCGGGATTGCCATGCCGTTCTTGTGGCGGTAGCGTTTTTCGAGCGTGTAGCTTGCAATTTTGCCGGAGCGCAGCCGCGCGAACGCGCGCTGATCCTTGGCAACGTCGTCGGGATGCGTGACGTCGGCAATTTTTTTCGTGAGGAGCTCATTGCGCTCGTACCCAAGCATGGCGCAAAAGCTCTTGTTGGCTTCGATCAGCCGGCCGTCTGACGCGCTCCAGTTGATGCCGATCGCGGCCGCATCGAACAGGAGGCGATACGGATCGTCGGCCGCAACCGGCCGCGGTGCGGTTTTGGACGTTTTCTGGCCCATGGCTCCCCGAGACGCGCTCAAAAGTGGCAACTCGACGGGTCAAGATCAAGCGCCGGCGAAAAAAGCCTCGGCGATGGGCCGAATTCCGCGGAATACGTACAATTCCCGATCGCTGGCTTGATTTTTGCTTGGTAGCGTTTGACCGTCGTTATCAGGGATTTAACAGGCTGCTGAAAAACGTTTTTGGACGCGAGAAGACGCAACATTGATTCGCATGGCGACCAGTTCACGCAAGAACGATTCGCGAGAGGGCTCTCGATGATTCTTATGTTGCGTGATTCGGCTTCGCATCAGAGTTTTTCAGCAGCCTGTTAACGGCGCTATTTAGGGGACTCAGTCGTGTTCATGACCGGACTTCTTTTCCTTGCGATCGTCGTCGGGGTTGCTGGCCTCGCCTTTGACAGCGTTGCCGGCGCATCCGAGGAAGATCACAAGGGCCCGCCGCAAAGCTGGTATTGATCGTCGGCGTACGTCGCCGCTCAGCCGAACCATTCGGCCCGTGGGATCGCGCGATATGCGTCGCGTAACGCTCTCGACCAGGTGTCGCGAATCATCCGGAAATACGGATCGTCATCGCCGATGCGGCGCTTAACCGCGGGCCGCAATTCGTCACGGCGATAAACCAGCAAGTCGACCGGCATGCCGACCGTCAGGTTGCTGCGGAGGGTTGAATCCATCGACACCAGGACGAGCTTCACGCCGTCACGCGGATCGGTATCGTAGGCCAGCGCCCGGTCGAGAATCGGCTTGCCGTACTTGGTCTCGCCGATCTGCAGAAACGGCGTATCGGGCGTCGCTTCGATAAAATTGCCGGCCGCGTAGATCTGAAACTGGCGCATGCCGCGGCCCTTGATTTGCCCGCCGAGAAGAAGCGAAATCTCGAACTTGACGTTCTGTGCCTCGAGCGTTGGCCCATCGTTCACGTAGACGCGCCGCACCGCGTCGCCGACCAGCTGGGCAGCGCGGAACATGCTGTTGACGGTGTAGAGGTTTTCGACGCGCTCACCGGTGTTGATGCCCTCGTGCAGCAGATTGACGATCGCCTGCGACACGGCGAGATTGCCGGATGTCATCAGAGCGATGAAGCGCTCGTCGGGAATCTCATAGAGATGCATCTTCGAAAACGTCGCGATATTGTCGACGCCCGCATTCGTCCGCGTGTCGGCCAACATCACCAGCCCGTCTTTCAGGCAAAGCGCCACGCAATACGTCATCGCACGTCTTCTCCCGTTCGCCGCTATTGTTGTTGGGCAGACATTACCTGCACCATGACTCCAAGCCTTTCCTCCGCGGCGCCGCGGCGAATGCCGCGGATCGGCGCCGCCGACCAATAATCAAGCCCGATGGCGGTGCGGATATACGCTTCGTTCGGCCGCGTACGGTTCGCGGCATCGAAGCCGATCCAGCCGTGACCCGCGACGTAGGCTTCCGACCAGGCATGGCTCGCCTCGATCAGCGTGGCTTCGCCGGTCCACAGATACCCGCCGACATAGCGCGCGGGAACGCCGCGGGCGCGGCAGGCGGCAATGAACAGGTGCGCATGATCCTGGCAGACGCCGGCGCCGACGCGCAGGGCTTCGGCCGCCGTGGTCATCGTCGTGGTAACGCCGGTGCGATAATCGACGCGCGCGCGCACCGCTTCCATGAGGGCCATCAGACGGTCGATCGACGTTGCACCGCCGTCGATTTCGGCCGCGAACGCCGCGATCTCGGGCGTGATCGCCGTCAGCGGCGTCGCACGCCGATAGAACGCGGTTGGCAGGGTCTCGACGGCGCCGCGCACCACGCCATCGTTGGCATGGGTATCGACTTCGCCCTCGACCGTAACAACGGTGAAGTCGTGCGGCCGGTTCACGGTGTGGCAATGTGTGACGTTGCCGAAGCCGTCAACGAACGAAGCCAGCTCGTTGCGGCCTTCGCCGCGCACGCGCCACGATAGGACCGTCATGCCGTCGTAACTCCGCGGCGTCAGGCGCAGCGTCTGGATCGCGTAGCTGATCGGCTGCGAATAGCGGTACTCGGTCTGGTGTCGGACATTGAGCCGCACGGCGTTGCCTAGTTCAGGTAGAGGTTGCCGATCTCAGCGCCGAGCAACGTCGAGCGGTCGATGAAATCGGTGAGGAATTCGTGCAGGCCCGACTGGAAGATCTTCTGGATGCGGCCGTAGCGGAGCTGAGCATAGGTCTCGCCGGCGAGCCGGTGGCATTCGCCACGCTTGCCGCTGTACGCGTCCGCCAGAAGATCGAGATGTCGATTGATCTGGTCGTAGCAGCTCAGCAGGGAACGCGGCATTTCCGGTCGCAAGATCAGCAGCTCCGCGATCAGCCAAGGCTGCAGCCGATCGTGATAGACCCAGTGATAGCTGCGCAGGGCGGAGACCGACCGCAGGATCGACTGCCATTGGAAATAGTCGAGCGCGCCGCCGATGCCTTCATCCTGGGGCAACAGCACGTAGTATTTGACGTCGAGGATGCGCGCGGTGTTGTCGGCGCGCTCCAAGAAGGTGCCGAGCCGGGTGAAATAGAACGCGTCATTGCGCAGCATCGTGCTGCCATAAGCACCGGAAAAGAGTTGCGAACGCTCCTTCACCCAATCGAGGAATGTGGGAATCTTGTCGGCATCCGACAGCTTCTCAGCGAATTCGCGCGTCGTGAGCCAGGTCTCGTTGAGCGCATTCCACATGTCGACAGTGAGCGCCGTACGCACCGCCCGGGCGTTGCGCCGAGCCGTCTCGAGGCAGGACAGAACGCTCGACGGGTTGTCGAAATCGCGCACTAGGTAATCGAGCACCGCCTCCGATGTTGCCTCAGAATATTTGTGGAAGAAGCCGCGATCGCACCCGGTTGCGATCAGGGTCGAGAGCCATTCGTCGCCCGAGGCGCCGAGCGACTGCGCGATACTGGCGACGCGATGCCCGACCGTCACCATGCGTGCGACGTTCTCGGCGCGCTCCATGTAACGTGCTAGCCAGAACAGGCTCTCGGCGGTGCGGCTCAGCATCCGGGCTCACGCCTCCGGCAGACGTTCGAGCACCCAGGTATCCTTGGTGCCGCCGCCTTGGCTCGAATTGACCACGAGCGAGCGGTCTTTGAGCGCCACGCGCGTCAATCCGCCGGGAACGATCCGGACCTCTTTCCCCGACAGTACGAACGGCCGCAAATCGACGTGACGCGGCGCGATGCCCGCGTCGACGAAAGTCGGGCAGGTGGACAGCGCGAGGGTCGGCTGTGCGATGTAGTTCTCGGGCTGCGCCGCAACCTTGGCGCGGAAGCACTCGCGCTCGGAGGCCGCCGCATGCGGCCCAACCAACATGCCATAGCCGCCTGAGCCGCGGGCTTCCTTGACCACAAGCTCCGACAGGTGATCGAGAACATAGGCGAGGTGTTGCGGGTCGCCGCAGCGATAGGTCGGCACATTGGCGAGGATCGGCTCCTCGCCGAGATAAAAGCGGATCATGTCCGGCACGTAAGGATAAATCGCCTTGTCGTCCGCGATGCCGGCGCCCGGCGCGTTGGCGAGTGTCACGTTGCCGGCCCGATAAGCGTTGAACAGGCCGGGCGTGCCGAGCATCGAATCCGGCCGGAAAGTGAGCGGATCGAGATAGGTATCGTCGATCCGGCGATAGATGACGTCGACGCGGCGCAAGCCTTCGGTGGTGCGCATGAACACGACGTTATCTTCGACCACGAGATCGGCGCCCTCGACCAGCTCAATGCCCATCTCATCGGCCAGGAACGAATGCTCGTAATAGGCACCGTTGCCTGCGCCGGGCGTGAGCAGCGCAATCGTCGGCTCGCCGGCGCAGCTCGGCGGTGCGACAGCCTGCAGGGCGCTGTGTAGCTCCTCGGGATAATGCGATACCGGCGCAATGCGATGGCGCGCGCAAAGGTCCGGGAAGAGCCGCATCATTGCTTCACGGTTCTCCAGCATGTAGGAGACGCCGGACGGCGTGCGGCAATTGTCCTCGAGCACGAAAAATTCGTGTGGGCCGACGCGCACCAAGTCGATGCCGGCGACGTGGACATAGACGCTGCCCGGCGCGTCGAATCCCTGCATTTCGGCGCAGAAGCCGTCGTTCAGCAGCACGAGCTCGGCCGGCAGCTTGCCGGCGGCGAGGATTTCGCGGCCGTGATAGACGTCGCCGATGAAGGTATTGAGCGCCTTGACCCGCTGGGTCAGACCACGCGCCAATCGCGCCCATTCCTCGGCGTGGAGAATGCGCGGAATGATGTCGAACGGGATGAGGCGTTCGGGGTTGCCGCCCTCGTTGTAGACGCTGAAGGTGATGCCGGTGCGGCGGAACAGAAGCTCCGCCTCGCGCCGCTTGTGCAGCAGGAAGTCGCGCGACGTCTCGTCAAGCCAGCGCCGGATGAGTGCGTAATGCGGCAGGCACGGGCCGGGCAGGCCGGTCTCGTCGAAGGCTTCGGCGTAAAACGCCGGCATGGATGCGCCGTCGCTCACGGGATACTCCCCGGCCCGGGCGCTGCAAACGCCAAGCCAGATGGGTTCGATCGCAAGGCCCTGAGAGTGCTTGATAAATGTCGGCCCTTTGGTGAGCCGCCGAGAAAACCGGCGGCAACTGCCTAATTTTCAGACAGATCTTATTTTCGGACCGGCGATCACTAGGATGTCAGCGGATTTTACAGCTGCGAAAAAGCGCGTCACCAAGCAATGGCTTTCCGCCGCTGGCACAGGCATTGCTCCTATGCCTGTGGCGCCGGTTCGCGCCGGGAGATGGCGATGACGAATTTCATGCTGTTTGCGCTGGGCTTGCTGACTGCGGCTTGCGACGCGCTCGCCCGCGCCTAACTGCGCCGACGTCGGGCGCTTCGCGATGGCTGGCGAAAGAAGCCTGCCTATCGAGTGCCGTCCTTCACACGAACACTGCCGGTGGCAGACGGGTCGCCCTCCGCGGCGGCACGCAGCCATTTTCCCGTGCGCACCAGCCCCCCGAACGTAAAGATATGCAATCCGGCGACGTCGTATTCAGCGAGGTCGGTCGCGGCAAGCGCGCACATGACCTTGTCCGGCCCGGCCTCGACGAGCAGCCGAGCAATCGAGGTTTGTCCACCGACCAGCGCGACCAGTGAGTTGCCAATGCCGCACCGCACGGCGAATTTCGCCAAGGTCGCTATGCTCGCTGGGCCAGCGAGACCGATGCGTGCAGGCGCGCTGACGCCGGTGGCGCGTATGCGCTTCAGCCACTCGACGATCGGCGCGGCTTCGAAGCAGAACTGCGCCACGATATAGGACGCGATGCCGTCGCGACGCAGCAGGCGAAGTTTGGCGTTGAGCCCCGTATCGAGCGTCGCAGCGGCGATCTTCGGATGGCCCTCGGGATAGCCGGCGACGCCGACCATACGAATGCCTCGTTTTGCAAGCAGGCCGGTCTCGATCAGCTCAAGACTTGAATGGAAAGGACCGGCTGGCCGCTCGAGATCACCGGCGACGACGAGCACCTGCTCGACCCCGGTGCCGACCGCACGCACCAGAAAGTCGTCAAACTGGGTTAGGCCGGTGAGGTAGCGCGCGGCGATATGCGGCACGGGATTGAAACCGGCGCGTTTCAGGCGCGCCGCAGCCTGAACGATCTCGTGATACGAATCGTTGGGCGCAAAATTGATGTAGACCGCGGAGCCGGGGGCGAGAAAACCACGACAAAGCTGCTCGCCGCCGCGCTCGCGCGCCGACATCTCGATCGAAACGTCACGCAACAGGTCGGCGATGCGCGACCCGGGCGTCATCCCGAATCTCGCTTGCGCGAGATGATATAGGACTCGTCCCAGAACCAAAGGCCGCCGTGCTTTTGCAGCACTTCGCGGGTGGCGTCGAGATAGGCGGTGCTGCCAATCACCTCGGACAGACGCTGGTCCTCGATCTGCGCGACGTAGATGGCCGCGTTCCAGGCCGCAAACAGTGTCGAAGTGCCGATCGATTCACTGATCTCGCTTGGTAGCGTGTGCATCGCGTATCGGAAGATCGAGCGCGTATCGGCGTAGGCGTTGAAGTTCAAGTCGCGCCCGGTGTGTCCAAGTTCGGCCTTGACCGCGCGCAGCAGTTGGTGGCGGTCGTGCAGGAACGGGTTTTCGCCCGGCCAAATCTTCTGAATGATCTCGAGACCCGGATCGTTGCCGTGCGAATGAATGCCGATGAGCCGGCCGCCGGGTGCCAGGGCACGCGCCAGCGGCGCGATCACCTTCTGCGCCTTGAACTCAAGCGGCGCGCGGGCGCGATAGGGCTGCGAGGCAATGACGAGGTCGTAATCGGCGCGCGTCGCGCCGCGCCGCGGCCGCAACGGATCCAGGAGAAACCTGTAGTCGTCACGGTAGATCACTAGGACAACCGGCTTTTCGTAAATGGGATTGCCGGAAATCTTGCTGACCTTGGCGCGCCAGTTTTGGCTTAGGAAGGATTGGAGATGGGTGATCTGTTGCTCGAACTCATGCGAAGTACTGCCCATCAGACCGACTTCGTGCCAAACCAAGCTGGTCGCCGCGGTGACCGAATTAGGCGTCAGCCACGGCGCCTCGGAATAATACATGTTGGTCAAGACCATGACGGTCGCCGGATGCTCGAAGAAACGATCCGGCATCTTCTCGAGCGTGAGGCGCACGTCTTCGAGACTGATCTCCTTGCCGACGATATAGAGTGGCGTCGTCGGAAAGCGGTTGTGCAGGGAGCGCATGACGCGCGCAAGCACGGTGCCATCGCCCATGCCAGCATCGAAGACGCGAATGCCCGGCGGCCGCGGATGGATGTTGCCGAGCTCCATGCTGACGCGCTCGGCAACCGTCCATTTCTCGCCGCAGGTGTTGACGAAGAGCAGGTATTTCTGCCGGTTGTCGTAGAAGCGGAAATTTTTGTCGGCCTTGCCCTTGTCGCTGGTCTCAGTGGCGACGGGTAGCAGCGGTCTCGCCAGCGGCGGCGAAGCGGTCGCCGGCGCCGGCGCCGCCACAGCCGCAGCGCGCGCGCGTGCCGCGTCCGGCTTGTGCCGCACTATAAAATCCCGCACGCGCTCGACGGTTTCGACCGTGACGCGGCCGCCGAAGCGGAGTCGGCTGACCAGCTTGCCGTCATTGACCGCGAGCCGGCCGAAGGTCGACTCCGCCATGCCGACGCGGCGGCAGTACCCCGAAATCTCGTGCAATAGCGACTGGCTATCCATGCGTGTCCATCCCGGGCGCGCAACGCGCGCTTGTTGCTTTGCGCTGATTCCTATCGCGTGTTGGGCACAGGTCAACCACAATCCAGCCCAATCCCATAGTGGGCAATATGATGGTATAAATCCCACTAAAATGGGCAAATCTCTAAGCCAAATCTAGCCCATTTCTGCGCTGCACAATCTCGGTGGAAAACCACTAGGCCAGAAAAATCGGTCGATTCCAGCCGCCAGTGGGCAGCGTCAGACGCCGCCCCAAACCTCGTTCGCGACCTCGACCACGAGTTCCAGTTTGCGGCGTTCCAGATCGATCGCCAGCTTGTTGCCGTGATGCGAGCTGGCGAAACCGCATTGCGGGCTGAGGCACAGATTCTCGAGCGGCATGTACTTCGCTGCCGCGTCGATCCGCCGCTTGAGTGCGTCCTTCGATTCGAGCTCCGGCCGCTTGGTGCTGACCAGGCCGAGCACGACGTACTTGCCCTTGGGCACGAGCCGGAGCGGCTCGAAGCCACCCGAGCGCTCGTCATCGTATTCGAGAAAGAAGCCGTCTACCGCCGCGCCAAACAATCCTTCGGCAACCGCGTCATAGCCGCCTTCGGCCATCCACATGCTCTGGAAGTTGCCGCGACAGGTGTGCATCGTAACGCGCAAGCCCGCTGGCCGCTCCGCGATGAGCGCGCTGATGATCTTGGCGTAGCGCGCCGGCAGCCGATCCGGGTCTTCGCCGTCGCGCCGGACCTGGGCGCGGACGGTCTCGTCGCACAGCGTCGCGAACGACACGTCATCCAATTGCAGGTAAGTCAACCCGGCGGCGGCCAGGTCTTTGATCTCGGCGCGGTAGGCCGCAATGATGTCCGACCAGAATTCCTCGATGTCGGGATACGCCGTATGGCTCACGACTTTGCGCCCGCCGCGCATGTGGAGGTAGGTGGGCGCCGGAATGCAGACCTTCGGCGTGCACGTCGTGGCGCCCCTGAGAAATTTGAAATCGTCGAGCATGACTGGTCGCGTGCGGCGCACCTTGTCGCGCACCACTAGCATCGAACGCGTCTCGGCGGTCTCGCCATGCTCGCCGCGGAAGCCGAGCGAATATTGCGCTTGTGTCGCAATGATACCGGCAAAGCCGGTGAGGAAATCGACATGCCAGAAGGCGCGGCGGAATTCGCCATCGGTGATGCCGCGCAGACCGCCCGATTCCTGGAGCGCGACGACGTCGCGGATGGCGCGGTCCTCGATGTCCCGCAATTGCGCCTTGGTGATCGCGCCTTTGGAGGCTTGGTCGCGGGCGGCGTGCAATTCCGGCGGGCGCAGCAGCGAGCCGACCTGATCGGCCCGGAACGGTGGTTGCGCAGTCTTAGCCATGGCTTCCTCCCTGAACGGCAATTTTTCTATCACCTGATAGACGTTTCGCCTATCGTGCGCCGGTCGCCGAACGAGGAGGCCGGCCATGTCGTCCGCTCGCACCGCGCGTGCTGCCCGGCCGCGCCGGCGCGCCGAGGAAATCATCGACGCTGCCGCCGCGGTATTCGCCGAGCGCGGCTATCATGGCGCATCGACCCAGGATGTCGCCGACCGTCTGGGCATGCGCCAGGCCAGCCTCTATTACTACTTTCCGTCGAAGGAAGCGGCCCTGGAACAGGTCTGCCTGCGGAGCGTCGGCGATTTCCTCGAGCGTGCGCAGGCGATCGCAAGCGGGCCGGGCGATGTCGCCGACAAGCTCGTTGCTATCATCCGCAGCCATCTCGCGCCGGTCGAAGAACGCGGCGATTACGTGCGCTGCTTCCTGCGCGAGCGCCGCTTCTTGCCGCGCGACAGTGCGCGACGCATTCGCCACGTCGCGCGTCGCTATGAGAGCATTCTCCAAAGCGTGATCGAGGGCGGCATCGCCGCGGGCGAACTGCGACGGGATCTCGATCCGCGATTGGTGACGCTGGCATTGATCGGCATGTGCAATGCGGCGATGGAGTGGTACGGCCGCGAGCCGAAGGCTTCCGTCCGCCGCATCGCCGATGTCTTCGCCGGTCTAGCGATCTCCGGCATGGCGACGTCGGCAGGCGGCTTTCCCGCGCCCTCTAGCGAAAGTCGCGCGACGAGAAGCGGCGGTCGCGTTGATTCTCGACCATTGCGGTGAATTCGTGGGTGATCGCGGTTTCGTGCGACGTTGCGATGGTGCGCAGTTCGGTCGAACGATCCTCGAGCCGGTCGGCGACGACGTGGGTGACAATGCCTTCGCGCTGCAGCCGGCCGGTTACGATCAACAGCACGGCGCCCATTACTTCGCGACGGAAGCGTTCGAACACGTGCGGCCAGATGATGACGTTGGCGACGCCGGTCTCGTCCTCGAGCGTGACGAAGATCACGCCCTTGGCGCTACCCGGCCGCTGTCGCACCAGGACCAGACCGGCGATGCGGACTCGCGCGCCGTTGGCAAGCGTGGCAAGTCGCGCGGCCGGCGTTACGCCGCGCGTCGTCAGGCCGTCGCGCAGCAGGGCGAGCGGATGCGATTTGAGCGACAGCCGTAGCGTCGTGTAATCGACGCTTACCGCCTCGCCCAGGCTCATCGCCGGCAACGCGACCGTCGGTTCGCCCGCCAGCGGATCGTCCCGGGCGAAAAGCGGCGGCGGGGCTTCGCCCAGACCCTTCAGGGCCCAAAGCGCCTCACGCCGCTGCAAACCCATCGAGGCCAGGGCGTCGGCAGCGGCCAGGCGCTCGAGCGCGGCGACGCCGATGCCGGCGCGGCGCCATAGCGCGTGCGGATCGGCATAGGCATTGTTGCGACCGGCGACGAGGTTCCTCGCGTCGTCTTCGGCGAAGCCCTTGATCTGACGAAAGCCTAGCCGTAGCGCCACGCCGCCGGTCGAGCTGGCGGCGGGCTCGAGCGTGCAGTCCCACAGGCTGTGATTGACGTCGACCGGGCGGATCTCGACGCCGTGCTCCTTGGCGTTGCGCACAATCTGAGCCGGCGCGTAGAAACCCATCGGCTGGCTGTTCAGGAGCGCGCAAGCGAAGGCGGCGGGGTAGTGGCATTTGAGCCAGGCCGAGACATAGGCGAGGAGCGCGAAGCTCGCGGCATGGCTTTCGGGGAAGCCGTATTCGCCAAAGCCCTCGATCTGGCTGAAGCAGCGTTCGGCGAAACCGCGATCGTAACTGCGCGCCACCATGCCTTCGATCATCTTGGTGCGGAAGGTGCCGATGGTGCCGGCCTTGCGGAAGGTCGCCATGGCGCGGCGCAGCTGATCGGCCTCGCCGGGCGTGAATCCGGCGGCGACGATGGCGATGCGCATCGCCTGTTCCTGGAACAGCGGCACGCCCAGCGTCTTACCTAGAACCTCTTTGAGATTGGGCGAGGGAAACTCGACCTCTTCCTCCTTGTTGCGGCGGCGCAGATAGGGATGGACCATGTCGCCCTGGATCGGGCCCGGCCGCACGATGGCGACCTCGATCACCAGGTCGTAGAAGCAGCGCGGCTTCATGCGCGGCAAGAAGCTCATCTGTGCGCGGCTCTCGACCTGGAAGACGCCGATGCTGTCGGCCCTGCACAGCATGTCGTAAGTCGCCGCATCGTCCTGCGGCACGGAGGCGATCTCCAGCCGCCTGCCGTGATGACGCTCGATCAGCTCGAAGCCCTTGCGGATCGCAGTCAGCATGCCGAGCGACAGCACGTCGATCTTCAGGATGCCAAGCGTATCGAGATCGTCCTTGTTCCATTCGACGAAGGTGCGTTCGGCCATTGCCGCGTTGGCGATCGGCACCACCTCCGAGAGCAGGCTTTTGGTGATGACGAAACCGCCGACGTGCTGCGATAGGTGGCGCGGGAAACCGAGCAATTTGCTCGCAAGTGTCAGCGCAAGCCGAAGTCGCGGCGCATCGGGATCGAGGCCGAGCGCGCGCACCTGACCGCGATCGATGTCGTCGAGACTCATGCCCCACACCGTCTCGGCCAGCGCGCCGACCATGTCGAGCGACAGCCCTAGCGCCTTGCCGACGTCGCGGATGGCCGAGCGCCTTCGATAGGTGATTACCGTGGCGGCAATGCCGGCATGCTCGCGGCCATACTTGCCGTAGACATACTGGATCACTTCTTCGCGCCGCTCGTGCTCGAAATCGACGTCGATATCGGGCGGTTCGTCGCGCTCGGCGCTGACGAAGCGCTCGAACAGCAGGTCGCTCTGCGCCGGATCGACGGCGGTGATGCCGAGGCAATAGCAGATGACGGAGTTGGCGGCTGAGCCGCGGCCCTGGCAGAGAATCGCCTTCGAACGGGCGAATCGCACGATATCGTAAACCGTGAGGAAATAGGGCGCGTAGCCTAGCTTAGCGACGAGATCGAGCTCGTGCGCGAGCTGCTTCGCGACCTTGTCCGGAATGCCCCGGGGATAGCGCTGTCGGACGCCTGTCTGACTCTCACGCACAAGGTATTCCTGCGATGTCAGGCCGGGCGGGCAGGGATCGACAGGGTATTCATAGCGCAACTCGCTCAAGTCGAAACGGCAGAGCGCGGCGATCTCGACGCTGTGCGCGAGCGCTTCCGGATAGCGCGCGAACAGCCGTGCCATGTCATCGGGCGACTTGAGATGGCGCTCGGCGTTGGCCATCAGGCGGAAGCCGGCCTGATCGACGGTGCAATGCTCGCGGATGCAGGTCAGCACGTCCTGCAGCACGCGGCGCGTCGGCCTGTGATAATGCACATCGTTAGTGGCGACGAAAGCGAGGCCGCATTCGTTCGCCATCGCGGCGAGCGATTCGACCCGCGCCGCATCGTCGCCGCGATAGAGGTGCTGCGCGGCAAGATAGAGCGGGCCGCCGAGCCGCGTACGAAGATCTTTCAGGATTCGAACAAAGGCGTCGTCGGGCTTTTCCGGCGGCAACGTCACCAGTATTTGGCCCGCTTGGTGAGCAAGCAGATCATCGAGGGTCAGGCGGCATTCGGTATTGGATACACGCCGTCGCCCTGCGGTAATCAGACGGCTCAGCCGGCCATAAGCGGCGCGGTCGGTCGGAAAGCACAGAAAGCTCGGCGCGTCGTCGAAATCGAGCCGCGCTCCCACGACGAGCCGGATGCCGACTTGTCGCGCCGCGTCATGTGCACGCACCACGCCCGCGAGGCTGTTGCGGTCGGTGATCGCAATTGCCCGGTGGCCGAGAAGAGCTGCGGTCATGACCAACTCATGCGGATGCGATGCGCCACGCAGGAAGCTGAAATTGCTGGTGACCTGGAGCTCGGCGTATTGGGTCACGCGAACAGCCCGTGCAAGTACCAACGCGATGCATCGCCCGTGCCCTGGCGATAGAGCCAGAAACGGCAACCATCCTCGTCTTCGACGCAGTAATAGTCGCGTGTCTCGCGCGCGGCCGGCGCGGCATCGCGCCACCACTCGGCGGCGACGCGCTCGGGTCCTTCGGCTTGGTGGACGAAGTGACGGACGCGCCGCCAGGTGAAATGCAGCGGCGCTTCCTCGGATGTCGCAATCTCGGTCTCGATCGCCTCGGGATCGGCGAAGAGCCGCAGCGGCCGGCGCATACCGTCGGGCCAGCGCAGATTGCGTACTGCCGTGCCTGGCGCGACACGGCGTTGGGCGCGTTCGGGCCGGTGACTCTCGGCCGGCGCCAGAGCGAAGACATTGGCGGCGCCCAGGCGGTTGGCAAGCCGATCAAGCAGCGCGGCCAAGTCGCCCGTTTGCGTGCCGTCGCGCGTCAGCGCCGGCTGCTCGGACGCCAGCGGGTCGAGTGCAGTCGGACTCAGCACCATGCCGTCCATGCCATCACCGGGATCGAGCAGCGATAATTTCTCCGCGAAGAGCCGCACAAGATGGACGGGGTCGTTTGACGGACGGCTGGTGCCGATGCGGGCGTGCGCCGTGCTGCCGTTGGTGCGAAAGCCCAGGCATTCGAGGCCGCGCACGCCGAGCCCTTCGGCAGCGAGCCGCGCGCACAGCGATTCGATGAGGCGCCGCAAGGTTGTGGCAACGTCTTCCGGTTGCAGCAGCGGCTCGGCGAAGTCGCGGCGCTCGCGCCAGGGCGGCACCTCGCGTACCGGCGAGATCGGTTCGAAGGTACGATCGAGCGCCTGATCGAGCCGGCGGCAGAGCTCGTCGCCGAAGCGGCGTGCGAGCGCGGCACGCGAGAGATCATAAAGCGCGCCGATCGTGCGCAGGCCCAGCTGGTGCAGCGTCGCGGCTGTTTCGGGCGCGAGGCGCAATGCTTCGACTGGCAAGCCGGCCAATGCTGCGCGTTCTGCTCCCGGAGCGGCGATGGTGCCGGGCGCAAAGCGCGCCAGCGCCCAGGCCGCGCCGGGCGTACCGGCAATAGAGGCGCGCGCCTCGAAGCCCTGGCGTTCGAGCCGCGCAACGAGATCCGCGAGCAGCGCCGTCTCGCCGCCGAACAGCGGCGCACAGCCGGTGAGATCGAGGAAAATGCCATCCTCGCCCACAGGCGAAGTCGCCGGTGTATAGCGTAGGCACCATTGCGCGATGCTTTCGAGTGCGCGCGTCACTGCCGCCGGATCGAAAGACATCACGGCAAGATCGCTCGCCAGTGCGCGCGCATCGGCAAGCGTCTGTCCCGGCGCGATGCCGCTCGCTTCGGCCAGCGCGTCAGGCGCGGCGACGAAGAGGCGGTTCGCCTGCTCGGTGATCAGCACCAGTGGCTTGCCGGACTGGTCCGGGCGATGCCGATGCGCCAGGTCGCTCGCCAGATGCGGCAACCAGATCGAAGCGATGCGTCGCATTGTTCCACTCCACCAGCCAAGTTCCGGAGATACCGCTGCGGCAGCGCGCGCGTTCGACACGCCAGGCATCACCCGGCACCGAAGTCACGCGCCAGTACGAGACACCGACGGAAATGGCGCGCTGCATCCGTGGCGGCAGCAACAACAGCGCGGCGGTGCCATGCGTTTCTGCAGCGAGTTGCAGACGGCGCGCCGCAATCGGCGGCAATGTCTCGGCCTCGCCGATTACCACGGCAAAGACACCACTGCGCAGTGCTTCCTCCATCGTCCACAGTGCATCCCGCACTTGGCGCGGGTTGGCGATGACGAGACGCGCCGGGTCGAGTCCGCGGGCAGCGAGGCCGGGGCCGTAAAGCGCGCCGGCTTCGCGTCGAATGTTCTGTGGCGTGCACCACAGGGCGAGGCCACGCCGGTCGGCGAACAATCCGGCGAGCGCGACGCAAAAACCGCTTGCCGCCGCGCCGCCTTCGACCTCATGCAGGCCGGTGCGCGGTAAAGCGGGCAGGGCGCCCAGCGCCAGCATGTCTGTTTGGGATGCTCCCGCTGCGAGAGCAAGGCGGGCCTTGAGTACGGCGAGTTTCGGCCGCTGCGTCACGTAAGCCTCCCGGCTTCCGCATCTTTGTTCACGAATTGTTCTATTGATTCCCGCTTCTTGTCGCGTCGTCAAGCGGGCTTCAAGCTATTGATTCTAGACGGGTTTCTTGAGCGCCGTGGCGACTTGGCGAAGTTCGACGACGAAACGCGCGATCTCGCGGTGCCGGGTCGCATCATCCGGCGCACGCAGCAGCGCCGACGGATGGACCGTCGCCACAACGTAAGGTGCGAGACTCGAGCGGATCAGCCTGCCGCGCTCGCGGCTGACGCGGAAGTCGCGGCCAAGCAGGGTCTGTGCCGCGGTCGCGCCGAGCAGCACCAGCACCTTCGGTTTCACCAGCGCGATCTCGGCCTCGAGCCACGGCCGGCACGCCGCGATCTCGAGCGCGTTGGGCTTTTTATGCAGCCGGCGCTTGCCGCGCGGTTCCCATTTGAAATGCTTCACCGCGTTGGTGACATAGGCCTCGTCGCGCGCGATGCCGACGTCTTCGAGGCAACGATCGAGCAGTTTGCCGGCCGGACCGACGAACGGTCGGCCGATCTTGTCCTCCTGATCGCCGGGTGTTTCGCCGATCAGCATCAGCCGAGCCGATGCCGGTCCTTCGCCGAACACGGTCTGGGTCGCATCGGCGTAAAGCGGGCAGGCGGTGCACTTCGCCGCCGCGGCACGCAGCTTGCCGATGGTCGGCCGCCGCGGGACCAGTGGCGCCGCGGTTTTCGGCCCGGTCCTGGACGCCATGATCACACCGTCCCGGCGAGCGGGCTCGCGGTCAAGACGCCTCGCGCCTCTGGCGCCAAGTCGCGATTTCCGCAAGCTCGGCTTCCGGCATCTCGGTGACGATCGCGCGGCGGCGTCTGCGCTTGGGCTGCCGCTTCCTGGAGGAGCGTAAGGCGAAGCTTGATGCGGTCGTTCGCCGCGAGCGCCTCACCAATCAGCGACGGCAGCAACACCGTGGTCTCGCCAAGCCGTTCGATGATCTCGCTCCTTGCCGTCATGCCGGTCCTCACCCCGTCGCCGCGATGTATCCGGGCGCCGAGCGATCAGGACCGGATTTGGGGCAGGCGCGCCTTGCGCTAGTACCCGGAATCAAAGCTGAGTGATACGTCGGCCCTTGAAGCGGCGCTGGCGGACTTTTTTCTTTCGCCATGCGAAGGGCTGTGCGTTCTCGTTGTAGGCGGCGATGAAGGCATCGATGTG
>Ga0307372_10000543_pt1 | contig 66978 bp, 75 predicted proteins | sample OX1MG_FD_202533 | JGI IMG/M metagenome (GOLD analysis project Ga0307372, IMG submission 202533) | Soil microbial communities from Risofladan, Vaasa, Finland - OX-1 | ecosystem: Environmental > Terrestrial > Soil > Coastal area > Acid sulfate soil | place: Finland: Risofladan, Vaasa | collected... | reverse complement strand
GCGTGCCGGACGATGTTGTCCCCGTTCAGCAGATGTTCCGGTGCCGGCGGCACCGCATGCACCGTGTGGATGACCGGCGCATCGATGACGAGCGGGCCGGATGCGGCCGCGTTCACGGTCGCGGCCGGGCGCCGCGCGCCGATCCACGCACCGGCCACGACCGCCGCGAGGACGAGCAGCGCGATCGGCATGAGCCGACGGAGGCGGTACTTCCGGCCGGGTCGCACCGGGCGAGCATACGGCGGCGCCCGGAGGACCCCAACCTAGAATGGCGCGGATGCGCACGTCTGCGGAAATCAGGGAGGGATTCCTCTCCTACTTCGGGGAGAAGGGCCATATGCGCCGTCCGTCGGCATCGCTCGTGCCGCGCGCCGACGACCGCTCGACGCTGCTCACCACCGCGGGCATGCAGCCGCAGATGCCGTTCTTCCTCGGCCGTGAGCAGCCGCCTGCGCCGCTGACGACGACGGCGCAGAAGTGCTTCCGCACGCCGGACATCGACGAGGTCGGGCTCGACACGTACCACCTGACCTTCTTCGAGATGCTGGGCAACTTCTCGTTCGGCCAGTACTTCAAGGAGGGCGCGATCGCGTACGCGACCGAGTTCGTGCGCGACCGGCTCAGGCTGGACTGGGACCGCATCTGGGTGAGCGTGCATGCCGGCGACCCGGAGCTGAAGCTCGGCCCCGATGAGGAGGCCATTCGCCTGTGGGAGGCGATCGGCGTCCCACCGGAGCGGATCGTGCCGCTGCCGTCGTCCGAGAACTTCTGGTCGGTCGGCGGCCCCGGGCCATGCGGCCCCGACTCCGAGATCTACTACGACTGGGGCGTCGAGGCCGGCTGCGGCGAGCCGGACTGCGCGCCCGGCTGCACGCGCTGCTCACGCTTCCTCGAGTTCTGGAACCTCGTCTTCATGGCGTACGAGCAACACGCGGATGGGACCCTCACGCCCCTGCCCGCGCAAAACGTCGACACCGGCCTCGGTCTCGAGCGCACCGCGCAGATCGTCCAGCAGGTTGCGTCCGTCTACGACACCGACGGCTACCAGACGATCATGCGCTGGATCGCGTCCGAGTCGGGCGTCGCGTATGGCGACTCGGTCGATGCGACGAAAGCGCACCGCGTTCTCGCCGACCACGGTCGAGGCATGACGTTCCTCGTTTCCGACGGTGTGACGCCGTCGAACGAGGGCCGCGGCTACGTCCTGCGGCGCGTCATCCGGCGCGCAGCGCAGCATGGCCGGCGCATCGGCATGCAACCGCCGTTCCTCGCCGGCCTCGCCGACGCCGTCATCGAGCAGATGGGGGAGGCGTATCCGGAGCTCGGTGAGCATCGCCGCGAGATCCAGCAAGTGCTCACTGCCGAGGAAGAGCGCTTCGGCGAGACGCTCGAGCGTGGGATGAAGGTGTTCGAGGAAGCGGCCGCGCGCGGCGAGATCACCGGCGACGATGCGTTCACGCTGCAGGCGACGTACGGCTTCCCGATCGAGCTCACGCAGGAGCTCGCGCGCGAGCGCAGCCTCGGCGTGAACGACGAGGAGTACACACGGCTGTTCGAAGAGCACCGGGAGATCTCGCGCCGGACGAGCGGCGTCCAGGTGGACGTCCGTTTCCCTGGCGCGCCGCGCACCGAGTTCGTCGGGTACGAGCGCACCGAGGTGCCGACGGCGATCGTCGCGTACGCCGATCTCGGCGACGGCCTCTTCCAGGCGAAGCTGGAGCGGTCGCCGTTCTATCCCGCCGGCGGCGGCCAGGTGTCGGACCTGGGGACGATCGCGAAGGACGATGGCGCGGTGGCAGAGGTCATCGAGCTCATCCGCCTGGACGGGGACCAGGAGATCGTGTTCCGAGGCGAGGGCTTCGGCGTGGGTGATCGCGTGGTCGCGATCGTCCCCTGGAACGTGCGCTTCCCGACGATGGCGAACCACACCGCCACCCACCTTTTGCACGAGTGCCTGCGCGAGGTCCTGGGCGACCACGTGAAGCAGGCGGGGTCGGCGGTGCGGCCGGACAAGCTTCGCTTCGACTTCACGCATCCGCAGGCGCTCAGCACCGAGGAGCGCCTCGAGGTCGAGCGCCTGGTGAACGAGCGCGTGTTCGCGAACCTCCCGGTGCGGATCTACGAGACGCCGATCGACGAAGCGCGCAAGCTCGGCGCGATGATGCTCTTCGGCGAAAAGTACGGCGACATCGTGCGCGTCGTCGACATCGACGGCTGGTCGGTGGAGCTGTGCGGCGGAACCCACGTCCGCTCGACGGCGGAAATCGGGCCGTTCGTCATCCTCGGCGAAAGCTCCGTCGGCGCGGGCGCGCGCCGCATCGAAGCCGTGACGGCTGGGGAGGCGTTCGCGCTCCTGCACGAGCAGGCGCGCGAGGCCGAGGTGCTGCGCGGTGAGCTCGAGCGGGCGCGGCGCGAGTCGAAGCAGCCGAAGCAGGAAGCGGCGGTGCAGTACGAGATCACCGAGCGCGTGGACGGTGTCGTCTTCGCGCAGGCGTCCGACCTGCAGCCGGGGCCACTGCGCGACCTCTCGGACCGCATCCGCCAGCAGGAGAAGGCCGACGGCGCCGTTGTCGCATCGATCACCGACGGCCGGGTGCACATCGTCGTCAACGTCGCAGAGAGCGTCGGCGTCGACGCCGCCGCGCTCGCGAACGAGATGGGGCAGATCGTGGGCGGACGCGGCGGCGGGAAGCCGACGATGGCCCAGGCCGGCGGGAACGTCCCGGAAGAGATCCCGAACGCGTTCGCCGCGGCGAAGAAGGCGCTCGCGTGAAGGTCATGGCGCTCGACTTCGGCTCCGCGCGCACCGGCGTTGCGGTGTCCGACCCGACCGGCGTGGTCGCGCGCCCGCTCGGCGTGGTCGAGCGCGCCGGCGGCGAGGCCGGTTTCGCCGAGGTCGTGCGGCTCGCCCGCGAGCAGGAAGTGCAGGAGGTGGTCGTCGGCCATCCGTTGACGTTGCGCGGTGAGCGTGGAGAGCAGGCGCGCGCGGCCGAGCGGTTCGCCAAGGCGCTGCGCGCAGCCGTCGACGTTCCCGTCGTGCTCTTCGACGAGCGCTTCACGACCGATCTGGCCGAGCAGAGCTCCTCGTCGACCCCGGAAGACGCGCGCGCGGCGGCGCATCTCCTCTCCAGCTATCTCGAGTGGTCCGGCTCAGCGCGGCGCTAGGCGTCGCTTGCGACGCCGTCGCCAGGACGCGCGGGTTTCCCGCGCGTCCGTCTGCTCCGCCAGGCTTCCGCGCCGTCTATCCGCTCACGCTCGCCGCAGTCGCGTTCGTGCTGGTCGCTGCCGGCTGCGGCGGGGCGAAGCAGCCCATCGCCACAACGCCGCCGCCGAAGCCGTTCAGGATCGTCTTCCCGGAGGGGTTCACCCGAGCGCAGATGGCGGAGCGCGTCCAGGCGGTGGCGAAGATCGCCTTCAACGAGCGTCACGTGCATCCGAAGATCTCGGCGCGCACGTACTTGAAGGCATCGCGGCCGCAACACGTCGCCGGCTTCGGCGCGGGGAAGCTACCGCTGGAGGGATTCCTGTTCCCGGCGCTGTACGACTTCCTGACGAACACGACGTCGAAGCAACTTGTCGCCGCACAGCTGCAGGCGTTCCACGTCGAGTGGTCGAAGGTCGACCTCTCGTACGCGCGCTCGAAGAATCTGACGCCGTACGACGTGCTGAAGATCGCGTCGATCGTCGAGCGCGAGGCGGTCGTCCCGAGCGAGCGCAAGCTCGTGGCCGCGGTCATCTACAACCGGCTGCACGTACACATGCCCCTCGGGATGGACTCGACGATCCGCTACGGCCTGAACGTGCCGGGGACGAAGCCGCTGCTGCAGTCCGACCTCGACAGCAACAACCCGTACAACTCGCGCAAGTTCCTCGGCCTGCCGCCCACGCCCATCGCGAACCCGGGATTACCCTCCATCGAGGCGGCCGCGCACCCTGCACACGTCGACTACCTGTACTTCGTGCGCAAGCCGGATCACCGCCACCACTACTTCACGTCCAACTACAACGACTTCGTCAATCACGAGCATCTCTACGGCTACTAGGCTCGTCGCGCTGCTCGGCCACCCGGTCGAGCACTCCCTCTCGCCGCGAATGCAGAACGCTGCGTTCGCCGAGCGTGGGCTCGACTGGGCGTACGTCGCGCTCGACGTCCCGACCGAGCAGCTGGAGGACGCCGTCCGCGGCCTCGCCGCGCTCGGCTTTGCGGGCGGAAACGTGACGACGCCGCACAAGGCCGCGGTCGCACAGCTGATCGGCTCGGAGCTCGCCTCCGTGAACACGCTCGTCGGGATGGAGGGCTTCTCCACCGACGCGGCCATCCTCGAGCAAGTGACGGCTTGTTACAAGCCGGTCATTCTGGGAGACGGAGGCGCGGCGGCCGCGTTCAAGCACGCGCTGCCGCAGGCGCGCGTCTTCTCGCGCAAGGGCGAGTGGCCTCCGGAGGTGCGCGACGCCGACCTCGTGATCCACGCGACGCCGGAGCGTGACGCGGTGCTCGCCGAGGTCAGGCCCGGGCAGACGCTCATCGACCTTCCGTATCCGCGCACGGCGACGGCGGTGGCAGCGGCGGCCGCGGGCGCGCGCGTGCTCGACGGCTACGAGGTGCTCGTCGCGCAGGGCGCGGCCTCGTTCAAGCTCTGGACCGGCATACCCGCGCCCGTTGCCGTCATGCGGCGCGCTCTAGGCTTGCCCGAGTGAACCTCGAGCTGGCATCGGCAGGGGAGTCGCACGGCCCCGCGCTCGTCGCGATCGTGTCCGGCCTGCCCGCAGGTCTCGTCCTCGACAAGGAGGCGATCGACGCCGACTTGCGTCGCCGCCAGCAGGGCTACGGCCGCTCGCCGCGCCAGCAGATCGAGACGGACGAGGTCGAGGTGCTCGCCGGCCTTCGCCAGGGCCGTACGCTCGGGACACCGCTCGCGCTCGTCGTCCGCAACCGCGACCACAAGAACTGGACCTGGGGGATGAGCCCCTGGCCGCCGGAGGGCGAGCCGGAGGGCAAGGGCACGAAGGAGGTGACGCTTCCGCGTCCCGGCCACGCCGACCTCGCCGGCGTGCAGAAGTACGGGCTCTCGGACGTGCGCGACGCGCTCGAGCGCGCATCGGCGCGGCACACAGCCGTGCACGTCGCCGCCGGCGCCGTGGCGAAGGCGCTGCTGAAGCAGATCGGGATCGAAGTGCGTGGCTCGACCGACGTCGACGAGGCGGCGATCGACGCAGCGCGCAAGGATCAGGACACACTCGGCGGCATCGTCGAGGTGCGCGCGACCGGCGTCCCGCCCGGGCTCGGCTCGTATGCGCGCAAGGAGGACCGGCTGGACGCGCGTCTCGCGGCCGCGTTGATGGGGATCCAGGCGGTGAAGGGTGTCGAGATCGGCGACGGCTTCGCGCTCGCGGAGCTGCGCGGCTCCGAGGCGCACGACGAGATCGGGACCGACCGTCGGCGCATGTCGAATCGCGCCGGCGGCATCGAGGGCGGCATGTCGAACGGCGAGGAGATCGTCGTCCGCGCAGGGATGAAGCCGCTCCCGACGCTCATGAAGCCGCTCGCATCCGTCGACCTGAAGACAGGCGAGACGGCGAATGCGCTCGTCGAGCGGAGCGACGTCTCCGCCGTCGAGGCGCTCGCCGTCGTCGCGGAGGCGGCAGTCGCGTGGGAGCTGGCGCGCGCCGCGCGCGAGAAGTTCGGCGGCGACGCGCTCGCCGACTTCGTCGCGGCGTGGAAGGCGTACATGGAGCGGATCCGCTGAAGAAGCGCGTCGCCCTCGTCGGCTTCATGGGCGCGGGCAAGACCACAGCGGTCGAGGCGCTGCGCGTATCGCACATACGCGTGGACCGGTCGATCGAGCACACCACCAGTAAGTCGATTCCCGAACTGTTCGCCGAGGGCGAGGATGTTTTTCGCGGCCACGAGGCACAGATGGTCGAAGACCTCCTGCGAACGCGGGACGGCGGCGTGCTGGACCTCGGCGGCGGTGCGGTCACGACGCCGCGCGTCCGCGAGCTCCTGAAGGAGAAGGCGACAGTCGTCTGGCTCGACGTCGACGTCGACACCTGCTGGGAGCGCGTGCAAGGGAGCGACCGCCCGCTCGCGCAGGACGAGGCCGAGTTCCGGCGCCTGTACGACGAACGGCGCCCGCTCTATGCGGAGGTCGCCGACATCGTGGCTCGCGATCTGGATGACGTCGCCTTGGCATTCGCAGGCGTCCACGTCGAGCGCGGCGCCCTCCAGAAGCTCGGCGAGCTCATCCCCGGCGACGACCCGGTCGCGCTCGTCTCCGACGCCACCGTCGCCGGCATCCACGGCATGGACGCGCAGCTCGCCCTCGGGTCGCGCCTGGCAGAGACGCACGAGCTGCCGTCGGGCGAAGAGGCGAAGACGCTCCTGACGGTCGACCGGCTGTGGCAGGAGCTCCGGCTCGACCGGCGCGGCACGATCGTCGCGCTCGGCGGCGGCTGCACCACCGACGCCGCCGGATATGCAGCCGCTGCATATTTGCGCGGCATCCCATGGGTGCCCGTGGCGACGAGCCTCGTGGCGCAGGTGGACGCCGCCATCGGCGGCAAGACGGGCATCGACCTGCCGCAGGGGAAGAACCTCGTCGGCGCGTTCCACTGGCCGGCATCGACGGTGATCGACCCGGCGCTCCTGGAGACGCTGCCGGACGCGCAGCGGCGCGAAGGGATGAGTGAGGTCGTGAAGACGGGCCTCCTCGCCGGCGAGCCGTTGTGGGAGCTCGCGGACGACGAGCTCGTTCGCCGGTGCGCGGCCTTCAAGGCCGCCGTCTGCCTGCGCGACCCGCTCGACCATGGCGAGCGGAAGATGCTCAACCTCGGCCACACGTTCGCGCACGCGCTCGAGGCGGCGGCCGGCTACGAGGGCGTGACGCACGGCCGCGCGGTCGCGCTTGGCCTGCTCGCAGCGCTCCGCCTGTCCGGACGGGACATCGGTCAGGTGAAGGAGATGCTCCAGCCGACTCCCGTCAGGGTCGACCGGGAGCGAGCATGGGAGGCGCTCCTGCGCGACAAGAAGGGCGCCCTGCGACTCGTCCTCCTCGGCGACGACGGCCCCCGGTGGGACGTGGACGTTCCGGCCGCGGACGTCCGCGGTGAACTGGATAGGTTGATCGCGTGAGGATCATCGTCTTGAACGGCGTCAACCTGAACATGCTCGGCCGTCGCGACCCGGACGTGTACGGCGGCTTGTCGATCGCCGAGCTGGAGAGCCGGATCTACAAATGGGCGCGTGAGATGGAGCTGACGGTGCAGTGCCGGCAGACGAACAGCGAGGCGGAGTTCATCAAGTGGTGCCACGACGCGTACGACAACACGGACGGGATGGTGGTGAACCCGGCCGCGTGGACGCACTACGCGTGGTCGATCCACGATGCGCTCGAGCCGCTGACGATCCCCGTCGTGGAGGTGCACCTCTCCAACGTCGACGAGCGCGAGGAGTGGCGGCGCAAGTCGGTCATCTCCGACGTGGTCGCGACCCGCTTTGCCGGGCACGGCCCTGATGGCTACAAGATGGCGATGCAATATCTAAAGGAGCACGCGTGAACAGGATCGACCGCCTCCGGGAGCTGCTCGACGAGCCGCTCCTCCTCACCAATCTCGTGAACATCCGGTACCTCTGCGGCTTCGACAGCTCGAACGCTGCGCTGCTCGTGGAGCGCGAACGCGTGCGGCTCTTCACCGACTTTCGCTACATCGACGAAGCGCGTGGTGTCGAGGGCGTGGAGGCCGTGCAGACGAAACGCGCGCTCGTCGCCGAGCTGGCGGAGACCCTGTCGGGACGCATCGGCTTCGAGACCGTGCTCCCGTTCGCGCAGTACGAGACGCTCCGTGCAGGGGGCATCGACCTCGTTCCGCGGAGCGGGATCGTCGAGTCGCTGCGCGCGGTGAAGGACGAGCGCGAGCTCGATGCGCTCCGGCGCGCATGCACGATTACCGACACCGCATTCGAGCGACTGCTCGACGTTCCGTTCATCGGCCGTCGCGAGCGCGATGTCGCCTGGGATCTCGTCCAGATCTTCCACGAGGAAGGGGCCGAGGCGGTCTGGCCCGAGTTCATCGTCGGCTCCGGGCCGACGGGCTCGCAGCCGCACGGCCGCGCCGGTGACCGGACGATCGGGAAGGGCGAGCTCGTCGTCGTCGACGCAGGCTGCTCGATCGACGGGTATACGTCCGACTACACGCGGACGTTCGCGACGGGGCCGCTCGACGCGGAGCTACGCGAAGCGTACGACGTCGTGCAGCGAGCGCAGGATGCGGCGCTCGGCGGCATTCGTTCCGGCATCTCGGGCGTGGAAGCGGACGCGCTGGCCCGCAACGTGATCGACGCAAGCGACTTCAAGGGCGCGATGGGCCACGGCCTCGGCCACGGCCTCGGCCTCGACGTCCACGAGGATCCACGCCTGTCGACGGAGTCCACCGACGTGCTCGCGCCCGGAAACGTCGTCACCGTCGAGCCGGGGGTCTATCTCGGCGGCCGGTTCGGCATCCGCATCGAGGACGATGTCGTCGTCACCGACCGTGGCATCGAGAATCTGACCGCGTTCCGGAAGGACCTCGTCGAAGTCGGATAGGCGTAGCTACCATCCGGCGCCGTGGCGGACACGGTCAACACGAACCAATTCAAGAACGGCATGCACATCGAGCTGGACGGCGCGCCGTGGCGCATCGTCGAATTCCAGCACGTGAAGCCGGGCAAGGGCGGCGCGTTCGTCCGCACGAAGTTGAAGGCTCTCGATTCCGGTGCCGTCGTCGACCGCACGTTTCGCGCCGGCGAGAAGTTCTCGCGGGTGCACACGGAGACGAAGAACGTGCAGTACCTGTATGACGACGGTGGCGACGTCCACTTCATGGACAGCGAAAGCTTCGAGCAGTTTTCGGTGCCGCACGCCGATCTCGAGGATGCGCTCCCGTTCATGCAGCCGAACGCGACCGTTCAGGTGCTCGTGGTGGACGGAAAGCCCTCGACCGTGCAGCTCCCCATGTCGGTCGAGCTCTCGGTCGTCGAGACCGAGCCCGGCGTGAAGGGCGACACCGTCTCCAACGTGACGAAGCCGGCGACGCTCGAGACCGGCGCGATCGTGCAGGTGCCGCTGTTCGTGAACGTCGGCGACCGCCTCAAGGTCGATCCACACGAGAAGCGCTACATCAGCCGGGCGTAGACTTTTCCATCGTGATCTGGCGCACCGCGCTCCTGCTGGCCTATGTCGGGCTGGGGATCGTTTTCGGTGTCTTTCTCGGGGGCGGCGCGGTCGTTCTCGTCTTCTTTGCGGTCTGGGGCGGCGTCTGGCTCGGCTTCTCGCTCTTCTGGGGCTGGGCGGATCGCGCACGCGAAACGCTGCTGAAGCGCTAGGGCGGACATAAACGCGCGATAAGGTCCCCGACGTGCCGACCCTCGCCGACACGACGATTCGCCTGCTCGGACAGGAGCCGCTCGCCGGCCGGATGCCCGTCGCCGACCAGCTCCGGCTCGCCGAGATCCTCGACAAGGCCGGGTTCGCGTACCTCGAGGTCTCGGGCGGCGGCTGCTTCGACGCGGCCGTCAAACGCGGGATCGAGAGCCCCTGGGAGCGCATCCGCGCGCTGAAGGCGCGCGTGAAAACGCCGCTCGGGCTCGCGCTGCGCGGCCGGTTCCTCGTCGGGTCGCGCCCGGTCGACGCCGACTTTGCCCGCCGCTTCGTCGCCTCTGCCGCCGAGAACGGCATCGACGTCTTCCGGCTGCACGACCCGCTCAACGACGTCTCCAACCTCCGCGAGGCCGCCGAGGCGATCGCCGCCGCCGATCGCGACTTCGAGGCCGGCCTCGTCTACAGCCCTGGCCCGACCGGCGAGATCGACATCCTCATCGAGCGGGCGAAGGCGCTGCCGGAGCTCGGCGCGGTGCGCGTGCTGCTGCACGACCCGACCGGCTCGCTCCAGCCACACAAGGCGGAGGACCTCGTACACGCGCTCGCGGACGCGAGCGGCCTGCCGATCGGCATCTACGTCCAGGGCGCAGGCGGCAGCGCGCTCGCGGCAACACTCAAGGCTGCGGAGGCCGGGGCGCAACTGATTGCGTGCGCGATCTATCCGCTCGCGCTGTCACTGCACCGCGTATCCGGGGAGGCGCTCGCGGAAGCGCTCGCCGGCATGGGGCTCGACCCCGGCATCGACGTCGCCCGCCTGTGGGAGGCGTCGGACCTCGTCGACGAGCACATCGGCGACGAGCCGGTCGCGCCGCTCGCGCCGCGCGTCGCAGTCCGCGCTGCGCAGCACGACGTCCCCGCCGGCCTCGTCGCGGGCCTCGACGCGACGTTGCGCGCACAGGGTGCCGGCGACCGGCTCGAAGAAGTGCTCGAGGAGCTCGACCACATCCGCGCCGAGGTGGGCTGGCCTCCGCTCGCGGCGCCGATCGGCGGCGTGCTCGCCTCGCAGGCGCTCCTGAACGTGCTGGCCGCGAGCCGTTACCTCACCATCGTCGACGAGCTGCGCGCGCTCGTCTCCGGCCGCTTCGGAGTCCCGCCCGGCCCGATCGACCCGGCGCTCGTGCGTGCCGTCGAGCTCACGAACGACCCCGACAGCGAAGAGGACGTCGCCCCTGGTCTGAGCGAGGTGCGCGAGAACGCGGAGGGCATGGCTGCGAGCGAGGAAGAGCTCCTGCTCCTTGGCCTGTTCGGCGAGGACGCCGAGCGGCTCCTGCTCGGGATCCGCGGCCGCGCGAGCGGCGAGAGCGACGAGCTCGCCTCCGTGGACAAGGCGCGCGCCGAGCGCATCCGCGAGGTCGTCCGCATCGTGCAGGAGACCGGCATCGGAGAGATCACGATCGAAGAGGAGGGCATGCGCGTGTCGGTGCGCTCGACTCCCGACCCCGCACCGACTTCGGATGCTCCGCTCGCGCTGCCCGACGTTCCTTCAACGCCGACGGCACGTCCGTCGAACGGCTACCACCGCGTCGAGTCGCCGATGGTCGGCACCTTCTACCGTGCCGCGCAGCCGGGCTCACCGCCGTTCGTCGAGATCGGCGACGTTGTCGCGCCCGGACAGACGCTCTGCATCCTCGAGGCGATGAAGCTCATGAACGAGGTGAAGGCCGACCTCGAGGGCGTCGTACGCTCGATCGGCGTCGAGAACGCGCAGCCGGTCGAGTTCGGACAGGTGCTCTTCGAGCTCGAGCCGCTCGCCGGCCGGCCCGTGGACGCCGTCTAATCCAACCGGCCGCGGTAGCACGCAAGGGCCGCCGACGATCGTGTCGGGAACGTCCACGCATCGGACCATAGACTCTCCGCGTGTTCACCCGCGTCCTCGTAGCCAACCGTGGCGAGATCGCCGTGCGCGTCATCCGCGCGCTGCACGAGCTCGGCATCGAGGCGGTGGCGGTGTACTCGACCGCCGACGAGGACGCGATGCATGTGAGGCTTGCCGACCGCTCCGTCCGCATCGGCCCTCCGTCAGCCGCGGAGAGCTACCTCAACATCCAGTCTGTCATCGCCGCGGCCATGACGACCGGCTGCGAGGCGGTCCATCCCGGGTACGGGTTCCTGGCGGAGAACGATGAGTTCGTCCGGATGTGCGAGGACAACGACCTCGTCTTCATCGGCCCGCCTGCGGACGTCATGGCGCGCATGGGTGACAAGGCCCTCGCGAAGCAGGAGATGCGCGCAGCGGGCGTGCCGCTCGTCCCTGGCACCGAGGGGGCGACGGACCCGCAAGAAGCGCGCGCGGCCGCCGCCCAGCTCGGCTACCCCGTGTTGCTCAAGGCCGCGGCCGGCGGCGGCGGGAAGGGCATGCGGCTCGTGACCGAGCCGGACGAGCTGCACGACGCGTTCCAGCGCGCTGCCGCAGAGGCCCACGCCGCGTTCGGAGACGGGACGCTGTACGTCGAGAAGGCGATCACGCCCGCCCGTCACGTCGAGATCCAGGTCCTCTGCGACAACCACGGCACGGTGCTCACGTGCGGCGAGCGCGAGTGCTCGATCCAGCGACGTCATCAGAAGCTGATCGAGGAGTCGCCGTCGCCGGCGCTCGACCCCGAGTTGCGCGAGGAGATGGAGGCCGCCGCGGAGCGTGCGTGCCGCCACATCGGCTACCGCAATGCCGGAACGTTCGAGTTTCTCGTCGGTCCCGACGGCACGTTCTCGTTCATCGAGTTGAACGCGCGTCTCCAGGTCGAGCACCCGGTGACCGAGCTCGTCACATCGCTCGACATCGTCCGGCAGCAGGTCCGGATCGCCGCCGGCGGGGCGCTCGAGCATGGTGGGCGCGCCTCGCGCGCGGGGCACGCGATCGAGATGCGCATCAACGCCGAGGATCCGCGGCACGACTTCCGCCCGTCGCCGGGCACGCTCACGCGCTTCCGGCCGCCGCTCGGCCCCGGCGTGCGAATCGACACGTTCGTCGAAGAGGGATCGGAGATCCCGCCGTATTACGACTCGCTGATCGCGAAGGTCATCATCCGCGACAACACCCGCGAGCTCGCGATCGCGCGGGCACGGCGGGCGCTCGAGGAGCTCGAGATCGAGGGCGTGCCGACCACGCGCGACGTGCTGCACGAGATTCTCGGCAGCGAGGAGTTCCAGAGCGGCGAGTACTCGACGTCGTTCCTCGACGAAGTGCACCTTGCGACGGTGACCGCGTGAGGACGCTCGCTCCCGATGTGAAGGTGACCGACGGCGCACTGACGCAGATCGTCGTCCGCGCCGTCGAAGGAGTCGAGGGCGCGCGCGTGCGGCGGCCGCGGCGGAAGATCGGGATCGTCGTCGATCGCGGGCACGTGCGCGTGGATCTCGAGCTTGCAGTGGAGTACGGCAAGGTGCTGCCGGAGGTGGCGCGAGACGTACAGCGGGAGGTCGCGGACGCGCTCGGCCGGATGTGCGACTTCACCGTGGACGGCGTCGACGTGGCCGTGGAGGAGCTCGAGTGACCTCGCGTCGCGAGGCTCGCCGCGCCGCCGTCTTCCTCCTGTACCAGTGGGATGTCACCGGCACGCCCCTCGGCTCCCTGTACGAAGGAGAAGTCGACGAGTACACGCGTCAGGTGACCGAGGCCGTGGCTGCGCATGCACCGGAGCTCGACGCGCGCATCACGGCGGCGTCGGACGAGTGGACGGCCGACCGGCTCGGCGCGGTCGAGCGGAACGTGTTGCGCGTCGCGCTCGAGGAGCTGGACGCGGGCGACGTCCCCGACGAGGTGGTGCTCGACGAGGCGATCACGCTGACGAAGCGGTACGCATCCGACGATGCTGGGAGACTCGTGAACGGCATTCTTGGCAGGATCGTGAGAGAGAAGGCGGCTTGACCGACGAATCCCTCAACCGGGCGGAAGAGTTGCTGGCGCGGCTCGAGGCCGCGCGCACGGAGCTCGACCGGCTCTCGACCGACGAGAATGCATCGCCCGAGCGCGCGCTCGAGATCCTGAGCGAGCTCTCCGAGCTGGCGAAGGCGGTCGAGGAGGAGCTGGAGCGCGCGAAGCGCGAGGCGGAGAGCGATGCCGCACAGTCCTGACGAGCTGCGTGCGCTCGTCGAGGACGAGCTCGACCGGCTGAAGCTGTGGCCCGAGCTGCACGGACAGGCCGAGTCGGCGCATTACGGTCTCGTCGCGATGGGCGGCAAGCGCGTCCGGCCCGTGATCTCGCTCGCAGTCGGCGAGGCGCTCGGCGCACCGGTCGAGCAGGTGATGCCTGCGGCACTCGCGATCGAGCTCGTGCACAACTTCTCGCTCATCCACGACGACCTGCCTGCGCTCGACGACGACGACGAGCGGCGCGGGAAGCCGAGCGTGTGGGCGGTGTACGGCGAGGGGACGGCGGTGCTCGCCGGCGACGCGCTGCTCGCCGAGGCGTTCAGGCTCGCATGCCGGTATGCGTCGGCGGACGTCGCGCGGGAGCTCGCGCAGTCGACGCTCGGGATGATCGGCGGCCAGTACCTCGACACGATGGTCCCCGACGCCGACCTCGCCGTCGTTCATCGCCTGAAGACGGGCTGTCTCTTCTTCGCGTCGGTGGCGATGGCGCTGTGGGCGGCGGAACTGCCGGCGGAGCGGCAGGCGCCGTGGCGCTCGTTCGCGAATGAGCTAGGCCTGCTCTTCCAGATCGTCGACGACATCCTCGACGGCGACGGCTACGTCACGCTGCACGGCGTGGAGGGCGCGCGGCGCCTCGCGGACGAGGCGGCTGACAACGCGCGCGCGCGGCTCGGCGAGGTTGACGCCGACACGAGCGTGCTGCGCGAGATCGTCGACGGCCTCGCCGTTCGCACCGCGTGACGCCGCCGTCCGGCGAGCAGTTCGAGCTCCGGCACGGCGCGCAGCGCATGGTCGTGGTCGAGGTCGGCGGCGGGATCCGCGAGTGGGACGGAGTCCTCGACGGCTATCGGGTCGACCAGATGTGCAAGTCGGCGCGCGGTCAGGTGCTGGCGCCGTGGCCGAACCGGCTCGACGAAGGCCGCTACGCGTTCGACGGCGAGACGTACCAGGTGCCCCTGAACGAGCCGCCGCAGGCGATGCACGGCCTCGTGCGCTGGGCGAACTGGCGGCCGATCGCGCGCAGGGAAGACCTCGTCGAGGTCGAGCACGTCCTTCATCCGCAGCCCGGTTATCCGTTCTCGCTGCGGTTGACCGTCGAGTACCGCCTCGGTGCGGACGGGTTGACCGTGCGCACGTCGGCCGAGAACGTCGGCGACCGCGCGCTCCCGTTCGGGGTCGGCCATCACCCGTACATTGCGCGCCATGCGGACGAGGTCTTCGGTCCGGGGGAGAAGCACGATGAAGCCCATCCGTTCGCCGGAGAGATCGAGATCGGTGACGTCACGGTGTGGGCGGACAAGAGCTGGAAGTGGGTCCAGCTCTACACCGGTGACGAGCGGGCCGACGTCGCACGCCGCTGCATCGGGGTCGAGCCGATGACGTGCCGGCGGGACGCGTTCCGGACCGGGGAAGACGTCATCCGCCTCGAGCCCGGCGAGCAGTGGGCCGGAACGTGGGGGATCTCGTCCTAGATCCGCACCGCGACGTCGAGTGTCGCGAGGTACGTCTTGCGCACCGTGCGGTCGCCGATCCGTGCGCGGATGCGGTCGAAGAGCCGCTCGCGCGTCTCCTCGTCCTGCATGAGGTGGTTCGAATACGTGCCGAGCACGTCGACGTACGCGTCGGCCGTGTACGCCACGTCCCACCGATGCCGGCGCTCGGCGACGACGCGGAAGAGGCCACTGGCCTCCATCTCGACGCCGAAGCCCTCGACCTCTTCGGGTGCGCCCGGCGGGTCGCCGCCCTTGCCGGCCGCCTCGTAGTCGGCCTGTACCTCGAGGAAGAACGGATCCACGTCATGGGGTAGCACGTGGTGCACCATCGCGACGGCGAGTGCCCCGCCCTCGCGGAGAACGGCTGCGACGCGCGGGTAGCGCAGCTCGGGCGGGATCCAGTGGAATGCGGTGAAGGCGACGACGGCGTCGTAGTCCGCACGCTCGGGACGCCAGGTCTCGAATTCGGCGTTGACGATCTGGACGCCGGGGAAGAGCGCGAGCTTTCGCTGAGCGATCGCAGCGAGCGATGCGCCCAGCTCGACGCAGGTGATCCGCAGTCCGCGCCCCGCAAGCGGGAGCGTCGCCTTTCCGGTTCCGCATCCGATTTCGACGACGCGCGAGCATGGTCCCAACTCGGCGAGCGCGACGACGTCGTCGATGAGCTCGTCGGGGTAGCTCGGCCGCGCGCGCTCGTACAGCTCGGCCGCCCGGTCGAACGTCGCACGCCGTTCGCGCCTCACAGGCCGGCGAAGGCGGTAAGCACGCGGAGCGGCAAGCGCTCCGTCCGGCGCAGCTGAGCCGGCAGCAGCGGGATGAGCCTGCGCATCGATCCGGCCGTCCCTGGGAGCGGCCGTCGAATCCCGTACTGCTCGCGGAGGTCGGCCGGCAGGAGCCCGGCGGTCTGTGCAGCGAGGAGGCGCAGCGCCGGGCGCAGCGGCAACGGCACGGGCGGCGAGAGGACCGTTGCGGCGACCGCGCGGGCGTCGTCGCCGACGCGAACCGTTCCGTTCTCGATGAGATCGCGTTGGTACGAGCGAAACGCGGCGAGCGTGGGCGGGTGCACGTCGTCCGGAACACCGAAGATGTGCGCGACCGCCTGCATCTGCTCGTAGAACTCTTCGGCCTCTGCCGGATCGAGAGGCCGAACGTAGAGCTCGTACAGCGCGAGCCCGGTGTCGACGAGCGTCGAGTGCACCCACAACATCAGGTCGGGATCGGCGGCGGAGTACGCACGCCCGTCTCTGGAACCGTGCACGCTCCGGTGCGCTCTGCGCGTGATCTCGCCCATGCGATCGCCCTCGGCTTGCGTCCCGAACACGATCGTGTACAGCGCCGTCATCGTGCGCGCCAGCCGGCGCCAGGGCTCCTCGCCGTACCGGGAATGGTCGACGATCCCTGCGGCGACGAGCGGATGCGCGGCCTGCATGAGCAGTGCGCGGGGGCCGCCCAGCATGAGGACCGACTCGCGCCCGATCCGGCGGATGGCGCTGTCGTCCGAGAAGTGGCCGTCCATGTACGACCTAGGTCTACCCTCAGATCATGAGAAAGCGCGTCGACGTCCTGCTCGTGGAGCGCGGCCTGGCCGAGTCCCGCACCCAGGCTCAGGCTTTCGTCCTCGCCGGCCTCGTCACCGGTCACGACAAGCCGGGCGAGCAGGTGGACGAGGACGCCGACCTCGAGCTGAAGGCGCGGCCGCCGTTCGTCTCGCGCGGGGGCGAGAAGCTCGCGCACGCGCTCGACGCCTTCGGCATCGATCCGGCAGGCCTCGACTGCCTCGACGTCGGCGCGTCGACGGGCGGCTTCACCGACGTCCTCCTGCAGCGTGGAGCGGCGCGCGTGATCGCTCTGGACGTCGGCTACGGCCAGCTGCACCAGCGTTTGCGCGATGACGAGCGCGTCACGGTGCTCGAACGAACGAATGCCCGCGCCGTCGCCGAGCTGCCGTTTGCGCTGCAGCTCGTCGTCTGCGACGTCTCCTTCATCTCCGTCCGCGTGGCCCTGCCGCCCGTGCTGCGCCTCGCAGCGCCCGGCTGGCACGCCGTCGTGCTGATCAAGCCGCAGTTCGAAGCCGGCCGCGCGGATGTGGGCAAGGGCGGCGTCGTGCGCGACGATGGCGTGCGCGCGCGGGTCGTCCGCGAGGTGGCGGAAGCCGCGCTCGGCTGGAATGCGCGTACGATCGCGGTCGTAGACTCCGGGCTCCCCGGCCCCAAGGGCAACCGGGAGCTGTTCCTCCACCTCGCGCAGGCGAACCCCCCGACGCTTCCCGATGACCTCGACGAGCGAATTGCCGCAGCCGTCCAAGCCTGAGACGGTCGCCGTCGTCGCGCACGGACGCATCGACGTCGGTCCTGCGGTCGAACGGGTGCGCAAGGTTGCCGCAGAGGCGGGCCTGGCGGTCAGCGACGAGCCCGCGGACGCCGATCTGACCGTCGCGGTCGGAGGCGACGGAACCATCTTGCGCACGCTCGCGCGCCTCCTCGGGACCGACGTGCCGGTGATCGGCGTCAACTTCGGCCGAGTGGGGTTCCTCGCCTCGATCACGCCGGAGGCGCTCGAGGGCGACCTCTCGCGCGTCTTCGCCGGCGAATACCGCGTGCTCGAGCTTCCGACGCTCGAGGTGAAGCTCGACGGCGACCGGTTCGTCGCGGTCAACGACGTCGTTGCGACGAGCGCGACGCTCGGCCGCATGATCGAGCTGACGTATTCCGTCGGCGGCGAGGACCTCGGCACGATCCCCTGCGACGGGATGATCTGCTCCACGCCGTCGGGCTCGACGGCGTACAACCTCTCCAACGGCGGCCCGGTGCTCGTCCGGGGCGTCGACGCGATGGCGATCACGTTCATCGCCCCGCACTCGCTGCACGCGCGGCCGCTCGTCGTGCCGCGCGGCTCGCCGCTGACTGTGCGGAATGCGACCTCCGACGTCGCGGTCTGCGTGCTCGTCGACGGCCGTCAGGTGGCGCAGATGAAGGCCGGAGACGAGATCGTGATCGCGCTGGGCGGCCAGCGCAGCCTCCTCGCCACGCTGCCGGAGACGACCTTCTTCGGCCGCTATCGCGAAACGTTCGCTTAAGTGCCCCCTCCAGCAATAGTCAGTGCATCTCTGGCGGCTGCAAAGCGGCGCCATGCTGCGTCCTCAGTCGCGTCCGTAGCTAGAGCTACGAACGCTCCCTGCGTCCTTGCCTGGCTTGCTTTTCGCTCGCCAGAGACGCGAGACCATTACTGGAGGGGGCGCTAGTGCCAACGCTGGGCACCTCATGGTGGCTCGAGGAGGCGGCGACAGCGTTCGACGATGACGTCTCCGAGCCGCTCGCGGGCGACGTGGAGGCCGACGTCTGCATCGTGGGCGGCGGCTTCACCGGGCTCTGGACGGCGCTCGCGGTGAAGGAGCGCGATCCCTCGGCCCACGTCGTCGTTCTCGAAGCCGAGCGCTGCGGCGCGGGGCCGAGCGGGCGAAACGGCGGCTTCCTGCACGGGTACTGGGCGGGTATCGGCCGCGCGCGGTCGGTGCTCGGCGAGCAAGGGGCGCTCGCGGTCGCGCGCGCAGGGGAGGGGATCATCCCCGCGGTGCGCGCGCTCGGCGCCGACGTGTGGTTGCACGAGAGCGGGATGCTGAGCGTGTCGACGACGCCCGCGCAGGATCGCGCCCTCGACGACTCGGTGGACGCGGCTGCCGCCGCCGGCGCGCCGGACCAGGCGGTGCCTCTCGGCCCGGACGAGCTCGCACAGCGCATCCAGTCGCCGGTCTTCCGCCGCGGCGTGTTCTTCCCCGAGTGCGCGACGGTGCAACCGGCACGGCTCGTTCGCGTGTTGCGGCGGAAGATCATCGAGGCCGGCGTCGAGCTGCACGAGCGAACGCCTGTGCGCCGCATCGAGGATCTCCGCGGGGCAACGGCGATCGTCGTGGCGACGAACGCGGCCGCGAGCGGATGGCGGCCGGTGCGCCGCCATGTGACGAACTTCGGGTCGTACGTCGTCCTGACGGAGCCCGTGCCTGATCTCCTCGCCGAGATCGGCTGGACGGGCGGCGAGGCGGTCGTCGACGGACGGATGTTCCTGCACTACTTCCGCACGACGGACGACGGCCGCGTCGTCATGGGCAGCGGCAGCGGGCCGATCGGGTTCGCCGGCCGCGTGGACGCGCGCTTCACCGAGGACGCCCCCACTGCAGCTCGCGCGGAAGCCGGTCTGCGCCGTCTGCTGCCCGGCCTCGCGCGCGCCAAGGTCGAACGCGCGTGGGGCGGCCCTATCGATGTCTCCGCCGATCACCTACCGTTCTTCGGGACGGTGCCAGGGACGTACATCCACTACGGGCTCGGCTACTCCGGCAACGGCGTCGGCCCGAGCTGGATCGGCGGGCAGGTCCTCGCGTCGCTCGCGCTCGTCCGCGACGACGAGTGGTCGTCGCTCCCGCTCGTGCGCCGGCCGCCGTCGCTGCCGCCGGAGCCGTTGAAGCGGATCGGCGGCGGGCTCGTGCGCGCAGCCATCCTCGCGTACGAGGAAGCGGAGGAGGCCGGCCGCCGCCCGTCGCTCGTTGCGCGCGCGGGCGCCGCGGTACCGCGGAAGCTCGGGATGCGGATCGGGACGCGATGAACGCGGCGATCGAGCTCGAGGCGGTCGAGAAGCACTACGGCACGCACGCCGCCGTCGACGGCGTGACGCTCGCCATCGGCGAGGGCGAGTTCTTCTCGCTGCTCGGCCCGAGCGGGTGCGGCAAGACGACGACGCTGCGAATGATCGCCGGCTTCATCGAGCCGGACGGGGGACGTGTCCTCCTGCACGGCAACGACGTGACATCGGTGCCGCCGAACCGGCGCCCGGTGAACATGGTCTTCCAGCAGTACGCGCTCTTCCCGCACATGTCGATCTACGACAACGTGGCGTTCGGGCTCAGCGTGAAACGCGTGCCGCGCCGCGATCACCGCGAACGGGTGAACGAGATCCTCCGCGTCGTCGCGCTCGAGGGTTTCGAGCGCCGCCGGCCGCGCGAACTGTCCGGCGGACAGCAGCAGCGGGTTGCGCTCGCGCGCGCGCTCGTGAACCGTCCGGCGGCGCTCCTCCTGGACGAGCCGCTGGGCGCCCTGGATGTGAAGCTCAGACGGCACATGCAGCTCGAGCTGAAGCGCATCCAGCACGAGCTCGGGACGACGTTCGTCTACGTCACGCACGACCAGGAGGAGGCGCTGGCGATGTCCGATCGCATCGCCGTCATGAACGGCGGCCGGGTCGAGCAGGTCGGCACGCCGCGCGAGATCTACGAAACGCCGGCGTCGGCGTTCGTCGCCGACTTCGTCGGGACGGTCAACGTGCTCGACCTCGGCGGAGGCGAAATCTCGGTGCGGCCGGAGCGCATTCGTATCGTGCGCGAGGGCGGCAAGCTCGACGGCGTCGTCGCCGACGTCGTCTATCTCGGCGTCTACCGCCAGTTCCACGTCGACACCTCCGCAGGGCGCGTCGTCTCGGTGCGCCTCGCCGACGAGCCCCTCGACCACGTCGAGGCGGGCTCGCAGGTGTCGCTCAGCTGGGACTGACCTCCGAAGGCGTCGCTCGCGATGCCGCCGAAAGGAGTCGCCGGTTTATCCGGCGGCTCCGACCTGCAGCCGCCTCTCGGCCGCGCGCCGTCCGACCTCGGCGCCGACGACGACGAGCAGCGAGACCACGAGGACAACGACCGCGACGGCGATCACCTGCGGTAGCTGCGTCGGGAAACGGAGCGCCGCGTACAGGTAGATCGGGAACGTCGCGCGCGTGCCGACCACGAACGACGACACTGCGTACTCGTCGAACGACGTCGTGAACGCGATGAGGAACGCGGACAGGATCGCCGGCAGGACGAGCGGCAGCGTGACCGACCGGAACGTCCGGAGATGGCTGGCGCCGAGGTCGTGCGCAGCTTCCTCGAGCGAGGAATCGATCTGCTCGAGCCGCGGGATCAGCACGAGGAGCGCGTACGGCAGCGTGATGACGATGTGGCCGATGACCACCGTGAGTATCGAGCGCGGGATGCCGAGCTCGTGAAAGAGCAGCAGCAGCGCGATCCCGAAGACGACGTACGGGATGACGAGCGGGCTGAGCAGGAAGGCGGAAGCGACCGCCTTCCCGCGGAAGCGCCGGCGTGCGAGCGCGATGGACGCGAGCGTGCCGAGGAAGACGGCGCCGATGCTCGTGAGCGTGGCGATGATCGCGCTCGTCTCGAGCGACGCTCGCAAGTCGGCGTTGTGGATGAACTGGCCGTACCAATGCAGCGTGAAGCCGCTGAGCGGGAACGCCGGCAGCTCCGAGTTGTTGAACGAGAAGACGAGCAGGACGACGATCGGCGCGTACAGGAAGACGACGACGAACGCGAAGAGCCCACGGAGCAGGCGGCGGCCGTTGCGTGAGAGCGCGACGTCCATCAGGCCGGGGTCGCGTCTCGTCCGATGAAGCGCGCAAAGACGACCGTGAGCGCCGCGATCACGGCCAGCAGGAACAGCGCGAGAACAGAGCCCGTCTCCCAGTCCGGAAAGCCCGTCCCGAAGAGATCGACGATCTGGTTCCCGTACATGTAGCCGCTCGTGCCGCCGACGAGCGACGGCGTGATGAACTCGCCGACGGTCGGGATGAACACGAACAGGAACGCCGCGACGATCCCCGGCAGGGTGAGCGGGAAAGTCACGCGCCGGAACGCCTGCCATCGCGTCGCGCCAAGGTCGCTCGCAGCCTCGAGGAGGCGGGTGTCGAGCGACTCGAGCGAGACGAAGATCGGCAGCGCGACGAACGGGAGCCAGACGTACGCGAGGACGAGCATGACCGCGAAACGGCTGTACAGGAGCGCCGAGATTGGGTGGTCCGGCGACCGGATCCCCGTCCAGGAGAGGAACGAGTTGACGACGCCCTGGTCGCCGAGGATGACCTTCCACGCGAGGACGCGCAGGAGGTAGCTCGTCAGGAACGGCGCGATGAGGACGAGCAACAGGATGTACTTGCGCTTCGTCCCGCTGAGCGCAAGGAAGTACGCGAGCGGGAACGCGACGATGACGACGATCGTCGAGACGATCAGCGACATCTTCACGGACTTCCAGAACAGTCCGAGGTACACGCCGCTGTGGATGAACGAGCCCCACGCCGAGAGCGTGAAGCCGGGCGTGCTCGGCGGCAGCGCGAGCGCGTTGACGCTGTACGCGGCGACGATCCCGATCGGCGCGAGAAAGAACACCACGAGCCAGCCGACCGGGAGCCCGAGCAGGCCCGGCGTTATGAGATAGCGGCGCCTCAGGCCGCCTTCACCTCGTCCCAGGCCTTTGCGTACACCGCGCGACGCGGGACGTTGCGGTCGAGATAGGCGTTCGGGAGCGTGACCGCGCGCGGGTTCGTCAGCTGCAGCGCCTTCAGTAGGTCGCTGGACGACGGCTTCGCGAGCGTGTTGGCATGGCCGTACCCATAGTTGTCTTCGAGCCATTTGCCGCTCTTGGTGGAGCTCCATGCGTCGACATACGCGTGCGCGAGGTCGGGGCGCGGCGTGCCCTTGAGCAGCATGAACATGCCGACCCACGCGATCGGCCGCTGCTTTCCGACCGATGGATGCATGTAGACGACGGGCAACTTCTTCGCCTTCATCTGCACCCAGTCGTTCGGCCACGCGAGCGCGATCCAGATGTCGCCGGATGCGAACTGCTGGTCGAGGTCGGTCTCCGAGGCCCAGATCGTGCGGACGAGGTGCTTCTTCGAGATGAGGAACTTCTTCGATGCCTCGAGCTCGGCGTCCGACTGGTTCCACGGATCCTTGTAGCCGTTCATGAGCCCGACGATGGTGAAGTTCTCCACCGGATCGTCGAACCATGCGATCTTGCCCTTGTACCGCTCGTCGAACAGCAGGCCCCACGAGTTCGACTTCGGCTTCACCTTGTCGCTGCGGTAGAGGATTGCGTCGAGGCCCCAGTCGTCTGGGATGCCGTACTGCTTACCGCCGTACTGGCCGGCCTTCACCATGAACTGGTTGAGGTGCTTGAAGTTCGAGATGAGGCTCGTGTCCCATGGCTGCACGAGGCCGCTCGTCGCGAAGTACTCCACCCAGCCGACGTACGGGCGGAAGAGATCCGGCTTGAGACCCGCCTGGATCTTCGCCAGCGCGTCCGCCTCGTTCGTCATGTAGGTGAACTGCGGCTTGTTCTTCGGATGCTGCTTGACGTATTGCGCGAACATCGCCTGCCCGCCGTCGTTGCCGTACCCGGCCCAGTCGAGGACCTGAAGTGCGCCGGACTCGCCGGCGAGCATCGTGCGCGCTGCGTCCGCCGCGGCGGACGGGCCGGCGACGACTCCCGCTCCGCCCGCGAGCGCCGCGAGCTTGAGCATGTCTCTCCGGTTGAGCGTATGCATTACCTCTCCTCTCAGTAGCTGGGCGGAGTGATCACGAAGAGCACTTCCGCCGTGTCGCCCCCCGGATTGCTCACACGATGAGGCGTGGAGCTTCGGTAGTTGACGCTGTCGCCTGCACTGAGCTCGTAGACATCAGTGCCGAGCTGGACGTGCACCCGGCCTTCAATCACGAGCAAAAGCTCTTCTGAATCGCCGTGCGTGTACGGCTCGTCCCCGGTCGACCCGCCGGCGTCGAACTCGGCCGCGATCACCTCGAGTGCATGGAACGGCTTGGGCGTGAGCAACGACTTGCGCCCGAGGTGGCCCCAGACGACGGGCTCACGAGCTTCCCGCCGGAGGACGCTCGGCCGCGGCGCGCCGTTCGTGGCGAAGAGGTCGGAGACCTCGATCCCGAGCGCGGCCGCGATGCGCTGGAGCGACGCGACGCTCCCGTTCGTCCGCCCGCGCTCGAGCTGGCTGACGAAGCTCTCGCTCACGCCTGCGGCGTCTGCGACCTCCTTCAGCGTCCGCCTGCGCAGCAGCCGGATGGCCCGGAGCCGCTCGCCGACCGGTAGTTCAGAGGCCTGAACCGTCGCTTCACTCAAGTGAAGCGAGCATATGCCGGTCGGCCCGGAAAAGGCAATAGGCGGCGTCAGCCCCCCTGCCTAGACTCGACCCCATGCTCCGTCGCCTGCGCATCGACAATCTCGTCCTCATCCGCACGGCCGAGCTCGAGCTCGCGCCGGGCCTGAACGCGATCACCGGGGAGACGGGAGCGGGGAAGACGATCCTCGCGCAGGCGGTCGGCCTGCTGCTCGGGACGAAGGCGGACGAGTCGTTCGTCGGGCCGGCCGCGGACGAGGCCTACGTCGAGGCCGAGCTGGACATCCCGGCCGAGCTGGACGAGCTTGCCGAGCTCCGGCCGGAGGACGAGGACGCGCTCGTCGTCGCGCGCCGCGTCTTCGCGGACGGACGAACCCGCGCATACGCCTGGGGGCGTGCGGCCGCGCGTGAGGACGTCGCCGCGGCCGTCGAGCGCGTGATCGCGATGTCGGGGCAGTTCGAGCAGCGCCGCCTCGCGCGCCCGTCGTACCAGATCGAGCTGCTCGACCGCTTCGCGGGGATCGACCGCGAGCCGATGCGAACGGCCTGGCGCGAGCTGCAGGCGGCGCGGCGGCGACACGACGAGCTGACGGCGAACGCGGCCGTCGTCGAGGCCCGGATCGCGGAGCTGCGCGCGCTCGCCGAGGACACGGAGGGGATGGAAGACGGAGACGAGGAGCAGCTGCGCGGCGACCGCGAGCGCCTGCGGCACGTCGCCGAGCTCGCCGAGGCGGCGTCCACGGCCGCGAACGCGCTCACGCCCGACGAGGGGGAGGGTGCTGCCGGGCTCGTCGCGCTCGCCGAGCGGGCGGTCGCGCCGCTCGAACGGCTCGCGCCCGAGCTCCAGCGCGCCGGCGACGACCTGCGCGACGTCGAGCTGCGCCTGCGCGAGACCGCGTCGGAGCTGAGCTCGTTTCTCGCCTCGCTCGAAGACGAGCCGGGCCGCCTCGAGGAGCTCGAGGCCGGCCTCGACCGGATGGCCGAGGCGAAACGCCGGTTCCGCGTCGCCACGTACGAGGAGCTGTTGCAGCGCGCGGCGGAGGCGCGCGCGGAGCTTGCGGCGCTGGATGGAGGCGTCGATCCGGCCGCAGCGGCCGCCGCAGCCCACGAGGCTGCGGCGGCGCGCGTTCACGACCTCGCGATCGAGCTGCGGGCGGAGCGGAACGCGGCGTCGCCGGCATTCGCGGACGCCGTTGCGGCCGAGCTGCACGATGTCGGCATGGGCGAGGGGGAGTTCGTCTGCGAGATGCGCGAGCGGGAGATGGGGGCGACGGGCGCGGACGAGGCGGTCTTCCTCATCCGGCCGAATGCCGGGATGCCGTTCGGCCCGGTCGCCGACACCGCCTCGGGCGGCGAGCTGTCGCGCATCGCGCTCGCGATCGCCGCGGTCGCAGGCGGCGAGACCCTTGTGTTCGACGAGATCGACGCCGGCATCGGCGGGGAGACCGCCAATGCGGTCGGCCGGGTGCTGCGGCGGCTCGCGGAGCGGGCGCAGGTCATCACCATCACGCACCTGCCGCAGATCGCGGCCGTCGCCGACCGGCACTTCCGGGTGGAGAAGATCCCGGGCGACCCGACGCACACGCGGATCGAGCAGCTGGGCGAGGACGAGCGCAAGGCTGAGCTCGAGCGGATGCTCGGCGGGCAGGAGTTCCTTGCCACGGTACGCAGCTGAGCGCGTCCTGCTCGCCCCGGTCGAGGACGTCTGGGCGTTCGTTGCCGAGCCATACCACCTGTCCGACTGGTGGCCGGGCATCTCGGGTGTCGAGCCCGACCGCCGCGGGGTCGCTGCGGGAGCCCGGTGGAAGGTGCAGGGGCCGAGCTATCTCCGGAAGCCGGAGACGCTGGGCGTGCTCCTCGTCCACGCCGTCGAACCGCGGCGTCTGTTCGCCTTCGAGCTCCCCAGCGAGCACATGGTTGCAGAGCTCACCTTTCGTCCACTCGAAGCGCAACGCACGGAAGCTGCCCTCACGGTCGAGTTCCCCTGGTGGAACATCTTGCGCGGCACGGTCCCGAAGCAGGCGCTTGCCCGGCTGTACGACCTCGTCCAGACCGCGGCCGAGCGCTGACCTCCGCTACTGCTACTCTCAAATCCCGTGAGCGCACGGGCCCCGAAGTACGTCTTTGTCACCGGGGGAGTTGTCTCCGCGCTCGGGAAGGGAATCGTCGCCGCCTCGCTCGGCCGGCTCCTCAAAGCCAGAGGCCTGCGCGTCCAGCTCCAGAAGTTCGATCCCTACCTGAACGTCGACCCCGGGACGATGAGCCCGTTCCAGCACGGCGAGGTCTACGTCACCGAGGACGGCGCCGAGACCGACCTCGACATCGGCCACTACGAGCGCTTCGTGGACGAGAACTTCCTCCGCAACGCGAGCCACAGCGCAGGCGCGATCTGGGACGCCGTCCTGCGCAAGGAGCGGAAGGGCGACTTCCTCGGCGCGACGGTGCAGGTCATCCCGCACATCACGAACGAGATCAAGGCGCGCATCCGCCGCGCAGCCGAGGCAGCGCCGACCGACGTCGTCATCTCGGAGATCGGCGGCACCGTCGGCGACATCGAGTCACTGCCGTTCCTCGAGGCGATTCGCCAGTTCCGGCGCGAGGTCGGCCAGGAGAACGTCGTCTACGTCCACGTCACGCTCGTCCCGTTCATCGAAGCGGCCGGCGAGCTGAAGACGAAGCCGACCCAGCACTCGGTGAACGAGCTGCGCCGCATCGGTATCCATCCCGACGTCATCGTCTGCCGCTCGCACGAGGAATTGTCGCGGGACATCCGCGACAAGATCGCTCTCTTCGCCGACGTCGATCCCGGCGCGGTGATCGCATGTCCCGACGTCCGCGACGTCTATCTCGTTCCTTCCGTCTTGAAGGAGGAGGGCTTCGACCGGCTCGTGTGCGACAAGCTGAACCTCGAGGTCCCCGAGGCCGATCTCGGCGAGTGGGACGAGCTCACACAGCGCATCGACGAGCAGCACGAGCTCGTGGAGATCGCGCTCGTCGGCAAGTACGTGAAGCTGCATGACGCATACCTCTCGGTGCACGAGGCGCTCAAGCACGCCGGCCTGTACAACGGCTGCCGCGTGCACGTGCAATGGCTGGACGCCGAGAACATGTCGTACGACGAGACCGCGGAGATGCTCGACGGCGTCGATGGCGTGCTCGTCCCGGGCGGCTTCGGCTCCCGCGGCTGGGAAGGGAAGATCCTCGCGTGCCAGGTTGCCCGCGAGCGCGGCATCCCGTACCTCGGCATCTGTCTCGGCATGCACGTCGCCGTCTCCGAGTTCGCGCGGCACGTCGTCGGCCTCGACGGCGCCAACTCGACCGAGATGGATCCCGAGACGCCGTTCCCCGTGATCGATCTGCTGCCGGAGCAGAAGGGGATCGAGGACCTCGGCGGGACGATGCGCCTCGGCGCGCAGGCGGTCGAGGTGGCAGAGGGAACGCAGGCGCGAGAGCTGTACGGCGACGCAGTCATCTTCGAGCGGCACCGTCACCGGTACGAGGTCAACAACCACTACCGTGAGCAGCTCGTCGACGCGGGCCTCGTCGTCAGCGGCACGTTCGACGGCGGGCGCCTGGTGGAGATCGTCGAGCTCCCCGGACATCCGTGGTTCGTCGCGAGCCAGTTCCATCCCGAGTTCAAGTCGCGCCCGACCCGTCCGGCGCCGCTCTTCCGGGGCTTCGTCGGCGCGGCTCTCTCCCGCGCGCGGTCGCGTCAGACCCAGCCGATCGCGGCTTGACTGAGGTCGTCGACCTCTTCCTCGAGCTCGCGGCGATCGCGAGCCCGCCGGGCGAGGAGCGTGCGGTTGCCGACGTCGTCACGCGCTATCTCCGCGATCTCGGCCTCGACTCCGATGAGGACGACTTCGGCAACGTCTACGCGCAGATCGAGCCCACGGCCGAGGGGAAGCCGCTCTTCTTCTGCGCCCACCTCGACACCGTGCCGCCCGACGGCAAGCTCGAGCCGGTGCTCGAGGACGGCGTCATCCGCAACGCGGGCGGAACGATCCTCGGCGCCGACAACAAGTCCGCCGTCGTCGCCATGCTCGAAGGCGCGCGCCGCGTACTCGCCGAAGGCCGGCCGCACGGCGGCATCGAGCTGCTGTTCACGATGCAGGAGGAGATCGGCCTGCTCGGCGCCGCAGCGTTCGACCACACGCGACTGCTCGCGCAGCTCGGCTACGTCTACGACCAGGCGGCGCCGATCGGCGAGATCATCCTCGGCGCTCCGTGGGCGCAGGGCATCGAGGTCACCTTCCACGGTCGCGCCTCGCACTCTGGGATGTTCCCCGAGGAAGGGCGCTCGGCGATTCAGGCGGCGGCGAAGGCGATCGCCGACCTGCGGCTCGGCCGTGTCGACGAGGAGACCACGGCCAACGTCGGCGTCATCTCCGGTGGAACGGCCGGGAACATCGTTCCCGAATGGTGCACGTTCCTCGCGGAGGCACGCTGCCACGACGAGCGCAAATTGAACGACATCGTGCAGGAGATGCTGGACGCGTTCACGTTCGCCGCCACGGCGACCGAGTGCGAGGTCTCCACCGCCTTGAAGAAGACGTATCGCGGCTATCGCTTCGCGAAGAGCGACGACGTCGTGCGGCTCGCCGCAGACGCACTCGAGCGCACTGGCCACACCGTGAGCTATGCCCTCTCAGGCGGCGCGGCCGACGCGAACTCCTTCAACGAGCGTGGCCTCCGTTGCGTCAACCTCGCGAACGGGATGACCGACATCCACACCCCGAACGAGCGCATCGCCGTCGCCGATCTCGAAGCGATGGTCGACGTCACACTCGCGCTCGTCGAGACCGCACGTGCGGCCTGACTCGTCCGAGGTCGTGTGGCAGGGCAGACTGCTCGCGGTCACCGTCGAGCGCTGGGGCGATCACGAGCGCGAGATCGTCGAGCATCCGGGCGCGGTCGCGATCGTGGCCATCGACACCCAGGGCGAGATGGCGTTCGTCCGCCAGGTGCGCGAGGCGACCCGCGGACGCTTGCTGGAGCTTCCCGCCGGAACGCGCGAGCCCGGCGAAGAGCCGCTCGCCACGGCGAAGCGAGAGCTGCACGAGGAGTGCGGCCTCACCGGCGGGACGTGGAGCGAGCTCGGCGCCTTCTGGACGACGCCCGGCTTCTCCCGCGAGTCCATGCACGTCTTTCTCGCGGAAGGCGTCGAGCGCGGCGAGGCTGCGCCCGAGGCGGACGAGGAGCTCGAGATCATGCGTCACCGCGCGGACGACATCTCTGCGCTCATCCCGGAGATCGAGGACGCGAAGACGCTCGCCGGCCTGCTGCTCTACCTCACCAGCCGCGCCACGACGCACGGGAGACGAAGATCCCGTGGCCGTGGGCACTGCACGTCAGGCCCGTGAAGCGTGACGTGCAGGTGAATGACGCGAAATGCCAGCTCTTGCCGTATGCGAGCTTCATGTACTCGGAACGCCGCTGTTCGAGTTGTAGAGGATCCCGCCCGAGCAGGTCGGAATGGTCTTGCGGGTGGCGTAGACCTCCCACCCGTGCCAGTCGAGGCCCGAGCGCGCCAGGCAGCCGCTCTGTTCGCGGGCGGCGTACGAGGCCTGGTGGACGTCGCAGAGCAGGTGGCCGGGTGTTGCCGCTCGGCGTGACGACGCTGGGAAGGGGTGTCTTCGCAGCGTGTGCGGCAGGAACAGAGGCAGCCAAAAGCTTCGCGGTGAGAAGAGCCAGCTTCATCCGGCCGAGCCTATGGCTCGCGTGTTGTGTTTCCGTAAGGAGTCGGTATTGTCCGCGCGTCGTGCGGATAGGCGTCGCCAGGGAGATCAAGACCGATGAATACCGGGTCGCGCTGACGCCGGCGGGCGCACGCGAGCTCGTGCTCAAGGGACACGACGTCCTGATCGAGACAACCGCCGGCGACGGCAGCTCGTTCCCGGATTCGGACTACGAGCGGGCGGGCGCGGAGATCGTGTCGGTCGACGACGTCTGGAATCGCGCCGAGCTGCTGTTGAAGGTGAAGGAGCCGATGGCGGCCGAGTACCCACGGCTGCGCGAGGGGCTCGTCCTCTTCACGTATCTCCACATCGCCGCCGACGCGCCGCTCACGCACGCACTCGCCGAGAGCGGGATCGCAGCCGTCGCGTACGAGACCGTCGAGACCGACGACCGCCGGCTGCCGTTGCTCGCGCCGATGAGCGAGATCGCCGGACGTCTCGCAGCTCAGGCGGGCGCGCATTTCCTCGAGAAGCCGCTCGGCGGCCGCGGCGTCCTGCTCGGAGGCGTGCCCGGCGTCGCGCCCGGACGCGTGCTCGTGCTCGGCGGCGGGATCGTGGGCTACAACTCCGCGATCATCGCGCTCGGGCTCGGCGCGCAGGTGACGATCCTGGAGCGATCGATCGACCGGATGCGGCACCTGGACGAGATCCTCTCCGGGCGCGTGAGCCTCGTCATGTCCTCGACCCTGCAGATCGAGTCGTCGATCGCGGACGCGGACGTCGTCATCGGGGCCGTCCTCATCCCCGGCGCGCTCGCGCCGAAGCTCGTCACCCGCGCCATGCTGAAGGAGATGAAGCCGGGCGCAGTGATCGTCGACGTCGCGATCGACCAGGGTGGCTGTTTCGAGACGTCGCATCCGACGACGCACACCGATCCCGTGTACACGGTCGACGGCATCCTCCACTACTGCGTGGCGAACATGCCGGGCGGCGTGCCGGTCACGTCGACGAAGGCACTGACGAACGCGACGCTCCCGTACGTCGAGGAGATCGCCGACAACGGGCTCGCCCGGGCCGTCGCCCGCGACCGCTCGCTCGCGCGCGGCGTGAACGTGCTCGAGGGGAAGATCGTCTACGAGGCGGTCGCCGAGGCGCACGAGCTCGAGTTCACGCCGCTCGAGGACGTCCTCCCGCTCGCAGCGGCCTAGCGCTAAGCCTTCGGCGTTGCGTCCGGCTTCTTCGGCGGCGCGAGCCGCACGACGAGCCACGTGATGCCCGCAGCCACGCCGATGACGGCGGCGATGAAGACGACGAATCCCACTAAGCCGAGGGCGGTGTGCATCGCAAACCTAGAATAGCCCCATGCCACGAGCGTGCGTGATCGTCCTCGATGCCGTCGGTGCGGGAGCACTCCCGGACGCCGCGACCTACGGGGATGAGGGCTCGGACACGCTCGGGAACGTCGCCAAGGCCGTCGGAGGCCTCGATCTGCCGAACATGGAGGCCCTGGGGCTCGGCAACGTCGAGCCCCTGGAAGGCTGCCCACCGCAGCCCGGCGCGCCCGCGGTCGCCGGCCGGCTTGTCGAGCGCTCGAAGGGCAAGGACACCACCACGGGCCACTGGGAGATGATGGGCATCGTCACCGCCCAGGCGTTCCCGACGTACCCGCACGGGTTCCCGCACGACGTCATCGACCCGTTCATGCACAAGACGGGCCGCGGTGTGATCGGGAACAAGGTGGCGTCCGGCACCGAGATCATCCAGGAGCTCGGCGAGGAGCATCAGAAGACGGGCAAGTGGATCGTGTACAGCTCGGCGGACTCCGTCTTCCAGGTTGCGGCGCACGAGGAGACCGTCCCGCTCGAGGAGCTGTACCAGGCGTGCCGGGACGCGCGCGAGATCCTCACCGGCAAGCACGCGGTCGGCCGCGTCATCGCGCGGCCGTTCATCGGTGAGCCGGGCAACTACACGCGGACGCCGAACCGGCACGACTTCTCGCTCGTGCCGCGCAGGCCGAACTACCTGACGCTCGTGCGCGAGTCCGGCATGAAGGTGCACGGCGTCGGCAAGATCGGCGACATCTTCGCCAACCAGGACATCGACGAGTCGAGCTCGACGAAGTCGAACATCGACGGCATCCAGATGACGGAGAAGCTCCTGCAGGAGCTGGACGATGGCTTCGTCTTCGTCAATCTCGTCGAGACCGACATGCTGTGGGGGCATCGGAACGACCCGGTGAACTTCCACCGCTGCCTCCAGGATTTCGACCGGCGCCTGCCCGACCTGCTCGAGGCGCTGCGCCCCGGCGACCTGCTCATCGTCACCTCCGACCACGGCTGCGATCCGACGACGCCGTCGACGGATCACTCGCGCGAGTACGCGATGTTGCTTGCGTACGTCGCCGGCCGCAACGCGTCCGGACGCGTTCACGAGGGCGAATTCGCAGACGTCGGCGCGACGGTGAACGCGTGGCTGAAGGGAAAGGCCCCGTCGCGCGGCATCCCGGGCCAGCCGATCCTCGCGCCGTGACGCTGAACGACCCTGAGGTCGTCGCCAGCGAGTACGCGGACGAGTCGCGTTTCCTCGTGCGCCGCGCCGCATTCGCGCACGCGACCGGGCCGAGCGCGCTCGACACGGTTTTCGAGGCAGTGGCCGAGGTGCGCCCGCGCCGGTACCTCGAGGTCGGCTGCGGGCCAGGCGATATGGCGGCCCGCGTGGTGGACGAGCTCGGGATCGAAGTCGTCGCGCTCGACATCTCACCGCGCATGGTCGAGCTCGCGCGTGCGCGCGGCGTCGACGCACGCGACGGCGACGTTCAGGAGCTTCCATTCGAGGACGGGTCGTTCGATTGCGCGGTTGCCGCCTGGATGCTCTACCACGTGCCCGACCTCGACCGAGGGCTCTCGGAACTCGCGCGCGCGCTCCGGCCGGGCGGCCGGCTCGTCGCGGCGACGAACAGCATCGACAACATGTACGAGCTCTGGGATCTCGTCGGCCGCGACCGCCGCACCGAGAAGATCCAGTTCTTCGCGGAGAACGGGGAGGAGCCGCTCCGTCGCCATTTCGCATCCGTCGAACGGCGGGACGTCATCGGCGAGATGTCGTTCACGCGCGAGGCCGCGCGCGGCTACCTCGCCAATTCGATCAGCCATGCCCACCTGGCCGAGACGATGCCGCACTTCGAGGAGCCGCTTGCGATGACGCGGCACATGACGATCTTCGTGGCCACGAAATGACCATCCCCGAGCTCATCGAGCGCAAGCGCGACGGCGGCGAGCTCACGCAGGGCGAGATCGACGAGCTCATCCTCGGCGACGTCCCCGACTATCAGCTCGCCGCGTTCTGCATGGCCGTGTACTTCCGTGGGATGTCGAGCACCGAGACGTTTGCGCTCACGGACGCGATGGTGCGCAGCGGGGCGCAGATCGACATCGGCAAGGCGCTCGGCCGGCGCGTGGTCGACAAGCACTCGACGGGCGGCGTGGGGGACAAGGCAACGCTTGCAGTCGGCCCGATCGTCGCCGCGTGCGGGGTTCCGTTCGGGAAGATGAGCGGCCGTGGGCTCGGTCACACAGGCGGCACGCTCGACAAGCTCGAGGCGATACCGGGCTTTCGGGTCGAGCTTTCCACGGAGGAGTTCATCGCGCAGGTGCGCGACGTCGGGATCGCAGTCGTCGGGCAAACCGCCAACCTCGTGCCCGCGGACAAGAAGCTGTACGGGCTCCGCGACGTGACCGCGACTGTCGACAGCGTGCCGCTGATCGCGTCCAGCATCATGTCGAAGAAGATCGCCTCCGGCGCGGACGCGATCGTGCTCGACGTCAAGGTCGGCGACGGCGCGTTCATGAAGTCGGTCGCCGATGCGCGTGTGCTCGCCGAGGCGATGATCGCGCTCGGGCGGGAAGCGGGCCGCGACGTCGTCTGCGAGCTGACGGACATGAGCCAACCGCTCGGGCAGACGGTGGGGAACGCGCTCGAGGTTCGCGAAGCACTCGCGACGCTCCGGGGAGAGGGGCCTGCGGACTTGACCGAGCTCGTGCTCGCGTCGTGCGCGCATCTCCTCGCGCTCTCCGACCTCGGCGTCGACCAGGCGGAGGGGCGTCACCGTGCCGAGCAGGCGGTCGCCGACGGATTGGCGGTCACTGCGTACGAGCGGTGGGTGCGGGCACAGGGCGGCGATCCGGACGGGGAGGCGTTGCCGAAAGCGCCGTTCATCCGCGAGGTGTTCGCCTCCCGTGACGGACACGTGCAGCGCCTCGCCGCGTTGCCGATCGGCCTCGCCGCGTTGCACCTCGGCGCGGGCCGACGGACGAAGGACGATCCGGTCGACCATGCCGTCGGCGTCGTCTGCCGCAAGAAGCGCGGCGACGAGGTGCAGGAGGGAGAGCCGCTCGCCGAGATCCATGCCCGCGACGAGGCGACCGCCGTCGAGGCCGCGGACGCAGTGTTCGAGGCGTACCTGCTCGGCGACGAGCCGCCGTCCGCCGTTCCGATCGTCCTCGAGACCATTGCCTGAGCTCCCCGAGGTCGAGACGGAGCGCGGGCGCCTTGCGGCCGTCGTCGAAGGGAAGCGGATCGCATCGGCGCGTATCGACGACACGCGTCTGACCCGGCCGGAGGACCCGCAGCTCGTCGCGGGCGTTCTCACCGGCGATCGCATCGTTTCGGTCGACCGGCGCGGCAAGTACATCGTCGTTCGGCTCGAGAGCGGGCACGTGCTCCTCGTGCACCTGCGCATGACCGGCGGGTTCCGCTACATGCCGGCGAGCCACGAGCGTGCCGTGCTCGAGCTCGACGACGGCAGCCGGGTCGCCTACCGCGACGCGCGCCGCTTCGGAACGTGGCTGCTCGCAGAGGAAGACGAGGCCGAGCGGCTCCTCGAGGTCAAGAACGGCCCGGAGCCGCTCGGTCGCGGCTTCACGAACGCATTCCTCGCTGCGCGCCTCGCCGGCAGGCGGGCGCCGCTGAAGGCCGCCGTCCTCGACCAGCGCACCGTGGCCGGCCTCGGGAACATCTACGCGGATGAGGCGCTCTGGCATGCGCGACTCCATCCGCTCCGGCCGGCGGGCGAGCTCGACGCGGAGGAGATCGCGGCGCTGCGCGAAGGGATTCGCAAGGCACTTCGCCTCGGCATCCGCCGCCAGGGAGCCGACCTCGGTGACGGCGCGTACGCCGGCGGCCGGATGCAGGACGAGTTCCGCGCATACGGCCGCGACGGCGAGCCGTGCGACCGCTGTGGGACGCTCCTCGTCAAGACGCGCGCCGGCGGGCGCGGCACGTGGTACTGCCCGTTCTGTCAGGCGGCGAGCAGCTCGGCGAGCCGGCCGTCGCGGTCGAGACGCCACAGCTCGGCGTAGCCGCCGATCGGCCGGTCGTCGATCAGGATCTGCGGGACGGTCCAAGCACCGGTGAGCTCGTGGAGCTTCTGGCGGAACGCGGGATCGTCGTCGAGCAGGATCTCCTCATAGGCGATGCCGCGCGAGTCGAGGAGTGTCTTCGCCCGCACGCAGTAGCCGCACCAGGTCGTCGAGTACATCCGAATTCGGGCCACACCTGCTTCAACGAACAAGGGCGGCCACGCGTTCCCCGACGGGGAGCGAGACCCGGAACGTCGTGCCGTCGCGCGTGCTCTGGACGTCGATTGTGCCGCGGTGCGCATCGACGATCGCCTTGGTGATCGTCAGGCCGAGGCCCGTTCCCGGAACCGCGCGGACGTTCGCCTCGTGGCTGCGGAAGAACGGATCGAAGAGCCGCTCGCGATCGTCCTCGGCGATGCCGCCGCCCGTGTCGGTGATCTCGAACACAGCGTCGCTGCCGCCGCGCCCGGCGCGAACAGTGACGCGACCGCCCTGCGGCGTGAACTTGATCGCGTTCGAGATGAGGTTGTCGAGCATCTGCGCGAGCCGGGTGGGATCGCCCGCGAGGGTAACCGGGTCGCCGTGCTCGAGCCGGACGATGATGCCGCGCGCGTCGGCGACCGGTCGCGCCGACTCAACTGCGTTGGCGGCGAGCGCGGCGCCGTCGACCTCCACGAGCTCGAGCGCGAGCGGGCCGCGCTCGGCCTCCGCCACGAGCAGGAGATCGCCGACGAGGTCGACGAGGCGGTTCGTGCTGCGCTGGACCACGGCGAGATAGGAAGCCTGTTCCGATGTCAGTCCCCCGGCGTCCCCGTCCGCGATCAACTCGAGGTAGCCGATGATCGACGTCAGCGGTGTGCGCAACTCATGCGAGACCACTGCGACGAACTCGTCGCGCAGGCGGATCAGCTCCTCGGAACGCGCGGCGTTGTCCCGGTCGATGCGTCCGGAGCGGCGCTCGAGCTCGAACAGCCAGATGAGGAGGACGACGAGGAGGCCGGCGCCCACTGCCGCGACGATGAGAGCAAAGCGCGCCGAGGGGTTGATCCGGTGGATCTCGCCCGCCTGACGCGAGAGCTCGGCTTCGATCTTCCGGTTGAACATCGCGGCCTTTCGCGGCGTCGCGAGGTACGCGACGTAGGCCGCATCGAGTCGCCGTCCCTCGCCCGCGTCGTGGGTGGCCACGTTGCGGAAGGCGGCCACGACATCGCTTCGTTTCCCTTCGAGCACCGCGGTCTGGAGCTCCTGGGTGCGAATGGTCTGACGCTCGGTCGTCGCGGCGTGATGGAGCCTGAGCGCCCCAAGCCCGACCGCGGCGAAGGTGAGGAGGAGCGCTGCGGAGATGAAGGCGTAGGCGAGCTTCTGCACGTTCCTCCAGCTTACGCAGACCTGTCCCATCCGTACACTCGAACGATGGCCGGTCGCACGTACAAGACGGAGGCGGTCGTGCTCCGCTCGATCCGCTTCGGCGAGGCCGACCGCGTGCTGCACCTGTACACGCTCGACCGGGGACGCGTGGGCGCGGTGGCAAAGGGCGTCCGCAAGACGACATCTCGCTTCGGCGCGCGGCTCGAGCCGCTCTCGCACGTCGAGCTCATGCTCCATCAGGGCTCGGGCGAGCTGCAAACCGTCACCGGCGTCCAGCTCGTGAACCCGCACAGCGACGCTCGCGAGGACTATTACCGGCTCTCGGTCGGACTCATCGGAGCGGAGGCGATGCTGCGTCTGTTCAGCGAGCAGGAGGCGAACCCGCGCGCGTTCACCGCACTGACACGGTTTCTCGACCTCCTCGACGAGGCGCCGCACTCGACGCAGCGCCCGGCGCTCGATCCGCTCGCGCTCTCGTTCCAGCTCAAGCTGTTGTGGCTGTCGGGTTACCTGCCGCATCTGACGAGCTGTGCCGAGTGCGGCGCAGCCGACGCGGGGCTCGTCGCGTATTCGCCGCGCGCGGGCGGCGCCGTATGCGCGGCCTGCGCGGCACAGTCGGAGGCCATTGCGCTCAGCACGGTGGGCATCCGCTCGATCGAGACGCTGCTCACGAGCCCGCTGGCCGATGCCGGTGCCGCAGGACTGAACGAGCGGTCGGCCCGCGACGCGCTGCGTCTCATCCAGGCGTCGTACGAATACCACGGCGGCTTCCGCCTCAAGACTCTTTCGGCGTGAGGCGCGACCTCGGCGACGGGTACGAGCTCGACGACGACCGCAACCGGGTCGACGTCGACGCAGTCCACGCCTATCTCTCCGGTGAGGCGTACTGGGCGAAGGGCCGCCCGCGCACGGAGGTCGAGCGCCTCGTGCGTGAGTCGCAGCGCATCGTCGGCCTGTACAAGCACGGCGCCCAGATCGGTTACTGCCGGGCGATGAGCGACGGCGTGTCGTTCGCGTACCTCGCCGACGTGTACGTCCTGCCCGAGCATCGCGGCCGCGGGCTCGGCCTCGAGCTCGTGCGCGAGATGGTCGAGCGCGGCCCCTACGCCGACCGAAAGTGGATCCTGCACACGCGCGACATGCATGCGCTGTACGCGAAGCTCGGCTTCGGCGTCCCCGGCGAGCGGCTGATGGAGCGCGACCCTACGAAGCGCTGAAGACTCTGAAGTGCAGCGAGCCCTGCTCGCACACTGCAGTCGGCGGCTGAATCGGTGCGTCGAGCGTGCCGCCGCCCTGTGCAGTGACGCGCAGCACCGTCGCCGTCGGCTGGCACTGGCCCGTCGTCGAGTCACCGGTGCCGTTCACATCGGGTGAGAAGCGCGCCTCGGCGACCGCTGAGCCGCCGTGCCGGAGCGAGACCTTCGGGGGGCTCGCCGGAGCGGGAGGCTCCGCTGTAGCCGACGTCGGAAGTGCGCCTCCGGTCGTGCCGAGGAGCTGCACCTGCGGGATGCCGGAGACGAAGCAGGGCGTCGCACCGGTGTTCGTGAGCGTCAGCTTGTAGGAGATCTGGCCCGCGCCGGGGCTGCCGGGCACGACGTCGAAGCTTCCCTGGAGGCTGCCTGCCGCGCAGGGCGCGGAGGCGGCGGTCGTGGTCGTCGTCGTTCCCGGCGCAGTCGTCGTGACCGTAACCGTCCGCACGTTGGTGACGGTCTGGGTGACGGTCTTCGTCTTCGTCAGGCCGCACCCGGCGAGCGCGAACACGGCGAGCACCGCGAGGATGGCGACGGCGGCTCTCACGCCTTGGGTGTTCGCCACGGGCGCTCCAGTGCCTCCTCGAGCCACCCGCGGACGCCGCCGATCGGCAGACGCTCCTGCGCGAGCGAGTCGCGTTCGCGAACGGTCACGGTGTCGTCCTCGAGCGTCTGGTCGTCGATCGTGAACGCGAACGGCGTGCCGATCTCGTCCTGGCGGCGATAGCGGCGCCCGATCTGGCCGCCGTCGTCGTACTCGACCATGTGCTGCCTCCGCAGCTCGTCGTGCAGTCCGCGCGCCTTCTCCACCATGTCCGCGTTCCGCGGGATGAGCGGCAGGATGGCAGCCTTCACCGGAGCGATCGCGGGGTGGAGGCGGAGGACGGTCCGCTCGCGCTCGGCCACGACTTCCTCGTCGTATGCGTCGACGAGCATGGCGACGAAGATCCGCTCGATGCTCACCGCCGGCTCGATCACGTAGGGCGTGTAGCGCTCGGTGTCGTCGCCGACGAACTCGAGCTTCGTCCCCGAGTGCTGCGTGTGCTGCGTCAGGTCGAAGTCGCCGCGATTCGCGACGCCCTCGAGCTCGGACCAGCCGATCGGATAGAGGTACTCGATGTCGGTGGTGCCGCTCGAGTAGTGCGAGCGCTCCTCGGCGGAATGCTCCCGCTTGCGCAGCATGCTCTCGCGCAGCCCGTACTTCAGATACCAGTTGAAGCGCTCGTCGACCCAGTAGCGGTACCAGCGCTCGGCGTCCGCCGGCGGCACGAAGAACTCCATCTCCATCTGCTCGAACTCGCGGACGCGGAAAAGGAAGTTCCCGGGCGTGATCTCGTTCCGGAACGACTTGCCCACCTGCGCGATGCCGAATGGCGGCTTGCGGCGGGCGAGCTGGAGGACGTTCTTGAAGTTGACGAAGATCCCCTGCGCCGTCTCGGGACGCAGGTACGCGGTCGAGCTCTCGTCCTCGAGCGCACCGACCTGCGTCTTGAACATGAGGTTGAACTGGCGCGCCTCGGTGAGGTCGCAGTCGGGCGTCTCGCCGGGATGCTTGGACGGCCTCCGGCCGCAGCTCGCCTGGTCGATCTGGTCGGCGCGGAAGCGCAGCTTGCACGTGCGGCAGTCGACGAGCGGGTCGGTGAAGCCGCCGACGTGACCCGACGCCTCCCACACGCGCGGGTTGAGGATGATCGCCGAGTCGAGGGCGACGATGTCGTCCCGCTCCTGGACCATTGCCTGGAACCAGAGCGAGCGGATGTTGTTCTTCGTCAGGACGCCGTAGTGGCCGTAGTCGTACGTCGACCCCATCCCGCCGTAGATCTCGGACGAGGGGAAGACGAAGCCGCGCCGCCGCGAGAGCGACACGATCTTGTCCATGGTGACGTCGGTCATCGGTGCGACCTTAGCGGGCTAGGCTGCGCGGGTGCCGAGCATCCCCGTCGAGCTGCACGTCGTCTCCGACGCGACCGGCGAGACGGCGGCGCGCCTCGTGCAGGCGCTCGAGGCGCAGTTCCCCGAGCAGGAGTTCGTCGAGATCAGGCATCCACGTGTCGAGTCCGAGGACGACCTCCAGCTCGCCGTGAACAGGATGCGCGGGCGGCCCGCCGTCGTCGTGTACACGCTCGTGAAGCCGGAGCTGCGCGAGGCGATGCGGACGCTGTGCCGGCGCGCAAAGCTTCACTACTGCGACCTGCTCGGCCAGCCGATCGAAGCCGTCGCCCGCGTCTCGGGGATGGCGGCGAAGATGACGCCGGGATCGCGCCCACCGCTCAACTCGGCGTACTTCAAGCGGATGGAGGCGATCGAGTTCGCCGTCCGCTTCGACGACGGCGTCGGCCGCGGGCTCCATGACGCCGACCTCGTCCTCGTCGGTGTCTCGCGCACGTCGAAGACGCCGCTCTCCATCTATCTCGGCTACCTCGGCTACAAGGCCGCGAATGTGCCTGTGGTGAAGTCGATCGAGCCGCCGAAGGAGCTGTTCGAGATCGATGCGCGCAAGATCGTCGGCCTGACGATCGACCCGAACCGGCTCGCCGAGATCCGTCGTGCGCGCATGCGGACGATGGGAAGCGGCGCACGCAACCGGCAGTACGCCGAGCTGACGGAGGTCTACGACGAGCTCGAGCAAGCCACGAAGCTGCATCGGCGGCTCGGCTGTCCGGTGATCGACATCTCCGAGCTGTCGATCGAGGAGACCGCGCACCGCGTCTTGCGCGTGGTCGAGGAGCGCCGCGATGAGAAATGAGAAGGGATCCGTCCCGCTGCGCTACTGGATCCTCTGGTGCATGATCCTCGTCGCGGCGGACATCCTCTTCTACGTCGTGCTGACGCCGATCTGGGTGGGGCTGCGCGCGGTCGCGTGGCTGGCGGAGTTCCGCGCGCGGAGGCGCCGCTGATCGCCGTCGCGCTCGCCGGCGTCGTGCTGCACGGTGGCCAGACGCGGTTCTTCCTGCCGGGCGCGCTGCGGCCCGGCGAGAAGGTGACGTGCATCGCACAGGGCCACGCGACCGTCGGCGACGTTCCGAGCCGGACAACCGGGACCGATTCGTTCACGGTCCGCGGGCCGCAGCTCGACATCGACCGGCGGGCGAGCGGCGCGATCAGGATCGCTTGTGGAAAGACGAAGGCGATCTTCCCGCCGACCAACACGATGCCGTACGTCATCGGGCAGAACGGGCTGGCGCACATCCACGGAGCGAACACGCTGAGCCGGTTGGAACAGATCTACGGGAAGCCGAGCGAGACGAAGCCGTGTCGTGCGATGTGGAAGGACATCGGTCTCCAGGTGTCGTTCTCGGGGCCGAGCTGCGACGTGCTCGACGGCGCGAGCGTGACCGGTTCGCGTTGGAGCTCGCTGAGCGGCGTCCGCATCGGCGACTCGGTCGCGAAGATGGTGTGGCTCACGCAGACGCGCAGTCGTCCGGCCCTCGGCCACGTCTGGGTGATCAGCCGCGGCGCGCAGTACCGGTCGGAGCTCGTCGCTTGGATCGGCCGGAGCGGGACGGTCGTTCGCTTCACCGCGTCGCTCGAGCGACCACCCGGGTAGGCAGCGGCACCTCGCCGTCGGGGCCGACGGCGTATCCGCGCGCGACCGGGCTCGACGTGATCACCTCGACGAGGCCGGTACCGACGAAGCGCGCGGCAGCCGCATCGTCGAGCGCGATGCCGGCCGGGAAGCCGTTCGCGACGAGCTCGGTGTAGACGGGCCGCCGCCGCTCCTCGCCGTCGTAGTGCGGGCACGCGCTGCCTGGAACGAAGCCGAGCCCGTCCCGCATGCCGGCGAGCTGCGGCCCGAACGAGTCGGTGATGCCGGCCTCGAACCAGCAGATCAGCCCGGCGCTCCAGCCGGCGAGCACGACGCCCGACTCCCACGCCTCGCGCAGCATGCTGTCGAAGCCGTGCAGGCGCCAGACCGCGAGCATGTTCGCGGTGTTGCCGCCGCACACGAGGATGACGTCAGAACCGAGCGCGAGCTCGCGCAGGTTCTCCGGCGGCCAGGGGTAGAAGCTGAGGTCGGTCAGCTCGCCGGGGAGGTCGATCGCCTCGCCGTACTGTGGGCTCGCGGTCCGGTCGACGAGCACGCGCCGCCCTCGGGCGAGGCCGAGGACGTCTTCCCACAGCTCGACGGAGGGGAAGCCGCCCATGCCGACGATCTGCCGTGATTCACTATCTGCGCACATGACCCGGTACATATACGCATTCGACGAGGCGTCCGAAGGCGGCCGGGAGCTTCTCGGCGGCAAGGGGATCGGGCTCGCCGAGATGACGCAGCTGGGCGTGCCGGTGCCGGCGGGGTTCACGATCACGACCGACGCCTGCCGCGCCTACATGCGCGACGGCGGCTTCCCGGCGGGCCTGGACGAGGAGGTCGCGGATCAGATCGCGCGCCTGGAGGAGAAGGCGGGCAAGCGGTTCGGCGACCCGGAAGATCCGCTGCTCGTCTCGGTGCGCTCGGGTGCCGCTGTGTCGATGCCGGGGATGATGGACACGATCTTGAACGTCGGGCTGAACGACGTGTCGGTGGGCGGGCTGGCGCGCAGCACGGGGAACGAAGGATTTGCGCGCGACTGTTACCGCCGTCTGATCCAGATGTTCGGGGAGACGGTCGACGGTGTCTCGCACGACCGGTTCAGTCCTGACGACACGGTCGAGCATGCCCGCGAGGTGTACGTCGCGGAGACGGGGCTCGAGTTTCCGCAGGACGCGCGCGAGCAGTTGCGGCGGGCGATCGTGGCGGTGTTCGAGTCGTGGAACTCGCCGCGCGCGCAGGTGTACCGGCGGACGTACGAGATTCCGGATGACATGGGCACGGCGGTGAACGTCGTGCAGATGGTGTTCGGGAACAAGGGCGACACGAGCGCGACCGGCGTGTGCTTCACCCGTAACCCATCGACCGGCGAGCAGGGCGTGTACGGCGAATACCTCGTCAACGCGCAGGGCGAGGACGTCGTGGCCGGGATCCGCACGCCGCAGCCGGTGGAGGAGATGGCGAAGCGGCTGCCGGACGCGTACGAGCAGTTGCTGGAGACGCTGGCGCGGCTGGAGCACCACTACCGGGACATGCAGGACATCGAGTTCACCGTCGAGGAGGGCCACCTCTATCTGCTGCAGACGCGCTCTGCGAAGCGCACGGCCGCGGCTGCGCTGAAGGCGGCGGTGGACATGACGGCAGAGGGGCTGATCAGTCGCGAGGAGGCGATCTCCCGCATCGATCCGGATCAGCTCGACCAGCTGCTCCATCCGATGCTCGACCCGAAGGCGGAGTTCGAGGTAGCCGCGCGCGGGCTCAACGCGTCGCCGGGTGCGGCCTCCGGAACGATCGTGCTGGACGCCGACACGGCGGTCGAGCGTGGCAAGGGCGGCGAGCCGGTGATCCTCGTGCGCTGGGAGACGACGCCGGACGACATCCACGGCCTCATCCAGTCGAAGGGCGTGCTGACCGCGCACGGCGGCATGACCTCGCACGCGGCGGTCGTCGCGCGCGGCATGGGCAAGCCGTGCGTCGCCGGCTGCGAGGGCCTGGAGATCGACGTCGCGACGAAGACGGTGACGCTCGGCGGCCACGCGCTGCACGAGGGCGACGTGATCACGATCGACGGCGGCACCGGCCGGGTGATCATCGGCGAGGTGCGGCTCGTTCCGCCCGCGATCAACGAGGACTTCGAGACCGTGCTCGGCTGGGCGGACGACGTGCGCCACCTCAAGGTACGGGCGAATGCCGACAACGGCGTCGACTCCGCGAAGGCGCGCGAGTTCGGTGCGCAGGGCATTGGCCTCTGCCGCACCGAGCACATGTTCTTCGGCGACCGGCTGCCGGTGGTGCAGGAGATGATCCTCGCCTCCGACGAGCCCGGCCGCCGCGAGGCGCTCGAGCGGCTGCTCCCGTTCCAGCAGTCCGACTTCGAGGAGATCTTCGAGGCGATGGCCGGCCTCCCGGTCACCATCCGGCTGCTCGACCCGCCTCTGCACGAGTTCCTGCCACCGCTGGAGGAGGCGACCGACGAGCGCATGCGCAACCGCATCAAGGCGCTCACCGAGTCGAACCCGATGCTCGGCACACGCGGCTGCCGGCTCGGCATCCAGTGGCCGGAGATCTACGAGATGCAGGTGCGGGCGATCGCACGCGCCGCGAAGGCGGTGCAGACGCGCACCGGCACCGAGCCGCTCGTCGAGATCATGCACCCGCTCGTCGGCTTCGCAGAGGAGCTGCACCGGCTACGCGAACTGACCGAGCAGGTGATGGCGGAGGAGGCGCCCGAGATCGAGTACACGTGCGGCACGATGATCGAGCTCCCACGGGCGGCGCTGCGCGCCGGGGAGATCGCTGAGTACGCGGACTTCTTCTCCTTCGGGACGAACGACCTGACGCAGACGGCGCTCGGGATGTCGCGCGACGACGCCGAAGGGAAGTTCCTCACCTTCTATCTCGAGGACGGCGTCATCGAGCAGAACCCGTTCGAGACGCTCGACCAGGACGGTGTCGGCGAGCTCATGCGCATCGCCGTCGAACGGGGGCGCGCTGCAAAGGAGACGATCAAGCTCGGCATCTGCGGCGAGCACGGCGGCGACCCGAAGTCGGTCGAGTTCTGCCACGGGCTCGGGCTCGACTACGTCAGCTGCTCGCCGTACCGGGTACCCGTTGCACGGCTCGCCGCCGCGCAGGCGGTGCTGAAGGAAGCGCACCGGGCCCAGTACGTCGCTGCGGGAGGCTAAGCGAGGCCGTGCACGTGCCAGATCGCGATGGCGACGCTTCCAACCGCGATCAGGACGAGACCGAGCGCTCCGCCTAATCCGATCCGCCCGTACGCGGCGTGGCCTCGGCTCCAGCGGGCGAAGGCGAGCGTCGCGAGGATGCCGCCGATGAGTCCGCCGACATGGCCGCCCCAGGAAATGCCGGAGAAGGTGAAGCTGAAGGCCAGGTTGATCACGATCAGGGTCATCGCCTGCCCGCCGAGCTTGCCGGTCGCCTGCCATTCGAGGATGAGCATCGCGCCGAGGATCCCGAAGATCGCGCCGGACGCGCCGACGGTGATGAAGGGAGTCTGGAGGAGCGCGCCGGCGGAGCCGGCCAGCCCTGCGACGAGATAGAGACTGAGGAAGCGCACGCGGCCGAGATACTGCTCGACGGGACCGCCGATCACCCAGAGCGCGAACATGTTGAAGCCGATGTGGATGATGTTCGCGTGCAGGAACGCGGCGGTGATGAGCCTCCACCAGCCGCCGTTGTGCACGTCATATGCGTCGAGCCAGAACTTCTCGTAGAGGGAACCGCCCGGGCTGTTGAGCCCCGCTCCCTGGACTGCGCCGACGAGATAGATCGCGACGTTGATCACGATCAGCGCTTTCGTGACCGGGGCGAACGTCCCCCCGAGCTGCCGTTGCGCGCGAACGACCGGAGCAGGCCCGCGCAGCCGGCGGCGACCCGCGTTCCCGGCGTGATCGGGACAGCGGATGCCGACCGGCGCCATCGTCATGCACTCGGTGCAGATCGGGCGGCCGCACTCCGAGCACGACAGGCCCGTTTCGCGATCCGGATGGCGATAGCACGTCGGCATGCCGGATTAGGGTAGTCGCGTGCGGGTTCATGTCGCGTTCACTCCGGGCGAGCAGACGCCTGCGCCAATCGGGATCGTCGTCGACGTGCTGCGCGCGACCTCGACGATGACGCAGGCGCTCGCCGCCGGGTATCGCCGCGTGCTCTGCTGCGCGGAGATCGAGGACGCACGAGCGCTCGCCGAGAGCGAAGGCCCGGCGAAGCTCGCCGGTGAGCGACGGCTGGAGCACATCGACGGGTTCGACTTCGGGAACTCGCCGCGCGAGCTCGCGGGCGAGCCTGCGGCGGAGACGCTCGTCCTCTCGACGACGAACGGCACGCGGCTCCTCGTCGCCGCGGCGGCTCGCTTCGAACAGGTCTTCGTCGGCTCGCTGCTGAACCTCGCCGCGGTCGCCTTTGCGGCGCGCGAGACCGGGGAGGACGTCGCGGTGCTGTGCGCGGGCGTGCTCGGCGAGCTCGCGCTCGACGATGCGTACTGCGCCGGCCGGATCGTGACCGCGCTCGGCGGCGAGCACGCGGATTCGGCCGCGGCGGCGGCGCGGCTGGCGGCGAGCTTCCCGAACTCGGTCGCCGGGCTGGGGGCGAGTCAGAGCGCGCGCAACCTCCGGAAACACGGCCTCGACGACGACATCGAGTGGTGCGCGCGAGAGAACGCGCTCGACGTCGTGCCCCGCTTCGTGCGGACGGTCGGGCCGGCGGCGGAAGTGACGCTGGAGCCCTAGAAGCGTGCGACGACGAGGCCGCTCGGATCGTCGGCTTCGCGCGGACGCCAGCGCGGCTTCGACAGGAGTGCCGGAAGCGTCAGCAGGACGAAGGCTCCTATGACAGCGCTACCGACGACATACGCCCATGTGCCATGGAGGAACGCCGCCACTGCGACGACGACGATACAGAGCGGAACGACAAGGATCAGCGGGCGGAGGGTCTGCGCGTTCATGGCATTTCTAGAGTAGATGTTCGTACTGAGAGCTTCTCCATGAAGTCGGCGTCAGCTTGACAGGGAACATACGTTCGTATAGAACATACGTTCCCATGATCGCCTGCCTGACCATCCCCGGATTCGAGCTCAAGGCCGCGCTGCGCAAGTCACCCTCCCTTGCGCTGTGTCCGGCGGCGCTCGCGCCGGAGGCGGGCGGGGAGCCCCTGCTGGGGCCGGTGACGGCGGCAGCCGAGGCGGCGGGCGTCCGGCCGCGGATGCGCCTGGGCGAGGCGCTCGCAACGGCCCCGCGGCTCGTGCTCGTCGATCCCGACCCGGCTGCCGCCGAGCAGGCATGGGAGGAGATCGTCTGCTCGCTCGAGGACACGGGCTTCGCCGTCGAACCGGCCGCGCCCGGCGTCGCCTACTTCGAGACGCGTGGGGTCGAGCGGCTGTACGGCGGCCTCGAGCCGGCGCTCCGGCGCGCGCTCGCCGCAGTCGGGCCCGCATGGGACGCGCGCATCGGCGCGGCCACGCGACGCTTCACCGCGCTCGCCGCCGCATCGGTCGCACGGCCCGGGCAGGTGCTCGTCGTCCGCGACGAAGACGTGGGACGCTTCCTCGCGCCTCTGCCGCTGACACTGCTGCCGCTCGACCGGCAGCGCTACGAAGAGCTCGAATCACTCGGAGTTCGCAGGCTTGGACAGCTTGCCGGGCTCCCGGGTGGCGCCGTCGCCGAACGTCTGGGGCCGGACGGCCGGCGCGCCTGGGGCCTGGCGAGAGGCGGGGCGGCCGCGCGCGTGCGCGGCCGCCGTCCGCCGGCCGAGCTCGCCGAGACGCTTGCGTTCCCGGAAGCGGTCGGCAACGAGCTGACGCTGCGCCGCGCGCTCGGCGCGCTCGTCGAGACGACGTTGGCACGGCCGGAGCGGCGCGACCGCTTCGTCCGCAAGGCCGCGCTCACCGCTGTCATCGTCGGAGGCGGATCCTGGCGGCGGACGCTGACGCTACGCGAGCCGAGCGCGGACGGCGGCCGCATCCGCATCGCCCTCGCGTCGAAGCTCGCCGAGCTGCCCGGGCCGGTGGTCGAGCTGCGGCTCGAGCTCGTCGAGCTCACCGAGCCCGCCGGTCTCCAACTGGAGCTGCTCGCTGCCGGCGCCGAGGATCGTCGCCGCCTGAGCGACGGGCTCCGCCAGGTTCGGGCGAGCACCGGCTCCGGCTCCGTCTGCACCGTCGTGGAGGTGGCGCCCTGGTCGCGGATCCCCGAGACGCGCGCGCTGTTCGTACCGCGGGACGACTGAACGCGCCGCGCCCGGCGCGCGTCGAGACACGCATCGACGGGTCACCGTGCGCGGTGAACCATCAGCCGGTCGCCGTGCTGCGCGAGGAGTGGCGTGTGCTCGACCGCTGGTGGACCGAGGAGCCGGTGCTGCGCCGCTACTTCGAGGTCGTGCTCGAGAGCGGCGAGAACACCGTCGTCTTCCACGACGGCTCAGGCCGCGGGTGGTTCAGTCAACGCGGCGCATAACGCACGTGCGGCCACTTCCGGATCGTCCGCGTCGCAAATGGCGCGCACAACGGCGATGCCGGGCGCGCCCGCCTCGACCACCTCCGCGACGTTCGCGAGCCCGATCCCGCCGATCGCGAACCACGGGATCGGCACGCGCGCCGCCGTCGCGCGCACGAGCTCGAGCCCTCCCGCAACAGCGTCCGTCTTCGTCGGCGTCGCGAACACGGCGCCAACGCCGAGGTAATCTGCTCCGGCGACCGCATCGAGCTGCGCCTCCGTCTCGATCGAGAGACCGACGAGGCACTCGTCCCCGACGATGGCTCGCGCAGCCGCGACGCTCGCATCCCGCTGGCCGACGTGCACGCCGTCGGCGCGGCACACGGCCACGAGGTCGGGCCGGTCGTTGAGCACGAACAGTGCTCCATATGCGTCACATGCGCCCCGGAACGACTCCGCCGCGCGCACGAGGTCGTCGTCGGAAGCCTCCTTGTCGCGCAACTGGACGACGTCGACGCCGCCCCGCAGCGCCGCGTCGAGCACGTGCGCATGCGCGGCGTCGAGCACGACATACAGCCGGGCCACAGCGAGCCTTAACCGTCGGTTCATCCGCTGAAGCCTAGGGTGCTGAGGTGATTAGCCTCCTCGTGGCCGTCCTGAGCGCGGTCTCGCTCCATGCGTTGCCCCTGCCGGGCGCGCTGCTCATCGCCGACCGCGGCAACGACCGCATGCTCCTCGTCGACCCGCAACACCGCGTGCTGTGGCACTTCCCGAACGCGCGCGACCTTGCGAAGGGCGTCCATCTGAATTTCGACGACGACACGTTCGTCGAGCCGGGAGGGAAGGCGATCGTCTCGAACGAGGAGGAGGCGCACACGATCGTCTCCGTGAACATCAAGACGCACGCGCGTGTCCACCTGTACGGGACGCCCGGAGTGCGCGGCAGCGGCCCGAACGAGCTGAACACCCCCGACGACGCCTATGTGCTCCCGGACGGGACGCTGACGGTCGCCGACGCGTACAACTGCCGGGTCCTCTTCATCCGGTCGCACCGGATCGTGCGTCAGATCGGCACGACCGGCGTGTGCCGGCACGATCCGCCGCGGTACCTCGGCGCTGTCAACGGCGACACGCCGCTGCTGGACGGCGGCGTGCTGATCTCCGAGATCCAGGGCTCGTGGATCGACGACATCTCCGCGAGCGGCCACCTGCGGTGGGCCGTGCAGGCGCCGGTCTCGTACCCGTCCGACCCGCAGCCACTGCCGGGGGGGCGGATCCTGCTCGCCGACTATGCGAGCCCAGGTTCGGTGATGATCATCAACCGGCACGGCAAGGTTCTCTGGCGCTACGGGCCGAGCTCGGGGTGGGGAGCCCTCGACCATCCGTCGCTCGCGATGATGCTCCCGAACGGGAACATCGCCGTGAACGACGACTACAAGGATCGCGTCGTCGTCATCGACCCCAAGAAAAACACGATCGTCTGGCAGTACGGCCACGCCTATCTCCCCGGCACCGGTCCCGGCTCCCTGAACACACCCGACGGGCTCGACTTCGTCCCGCTCGGCCCCGGCGACGTGCCGCTCTGGGCCGACGTTCACCACCCCTAGCTAGCAAGCGAACATATGTTCGTATAGCGTAGAGCGGTGGCCTACGTCGAGCTCCACGCGCACTCGGCGTACTCCTTTCTCGACGGGGCGTCGCAGCCCGAGGAGCTCGCCGCCCGGGCGGCCGAGCTCGGCTACGAGGCGCTCGCGCTCACCGATCACGACGGCGTCTACGGATCGCTCGAGTTCGCCCACGCGGCGAAGCACTTCGGCGTCCGGCCGATCACCGGCGCCGAGGTGACCCTCGTCGGAGGGGCGCACGTCACGCTGCTCGTCGAGACGGCCGTGGGTTACGCGAACCTCTGCCGGCTGCTCACCGCCGCGCACGCGGGCACGCGGCCGAAGGAAGGAGCGGAGCCGCTGCCGCCGGCGCTCGACGAGACAGTGCTCGAAGAGCTGAACGAGGGGCTCGTCTGCCTCTCGGGCTGCGCCCGCGACGGCCTCGCCGTGCACTATCCGAACGCGGCCGCACGGCTCGCCGCCGCCTTCGGCCGCGACCGCTTCTACGTCGAGCTGCAGCGGCCGTATGAGCGTGGTGACTCGCGCCGCAACGCTGCTTTGCGCGACCTCGCCGAGACGCTCCGTGTGCACACCGTCGCTACGGGAGACGTGCACGCGCACGACGAACGCCGCGCGGCGCTGCAGGACGTGCTGGTCGCGATCCGCTGCCGCACCTCGCTCGACGGCTGCGAGCGAGAGCGGCGCGGCAACCACGAGTCCGTCCTTGCTGCACCGGTGGAGATGGCCGAGCGCTTCCCCGACGACCGCGGCGCGGTCGCGCGGTCGCGCGAGCTCGCGGAACGGCTCGAGTTCGACCTCACGCAGGAGCTCGGCTACCGCTATCCCGACTTCTCCGACGGCGCCGAGCCTGCAAGCGTGCAGCTCCGCCGCGTGTGCGAGCGCGCTTTCGCCGAGCGCTATGCCGGGCTGAACGGCCACAAGCGGCGCGTGCAGGCGCGGCTCGACGAGGAGCTGGCGCTGATCGACGAGCTCGGGCTCGCCGGGTTCTTCCTCCTGCACTGGGAGGTGCTGGAGCTCGCGCGCGAGGTCGCGCTCGAGGTGCGCGGCCCCGGCTCGATGCGGCACATGCTCCCGCCCGGACGCGGACGCGGCTCCTCCGTCGGATCGCTCGTCTGCTACCTGACCGGGCTCTCGCATGTCGACCCGGTGCAGGCGAACCTCTCGCTCGGCCGCTTCATCAACCGCGAGCTCTCGTCCGTCCCGGACATCGACCTGGACTTCCCGCGGGACATCCGCGAGAAGCTCATCGTCCGCGTCACCGAGCGCTACGGCCGCGAGCACGCCGCGCTCGTCGCGAGCTTCGCGACCTATCGCTCACGCGGCGCGATCCGCGACGTCGGCAAGGCGCTCGGCCTGCCGTTCGCCGACCTCGAACGGCTGGCGAAGCTGACCGACGGATGGAATGCCGCCCGCGTCGCCGAGGAGATGGCGATGCTCCCCGACGCGGAGCAGAAGCTCGCCTCGCCGCGCTGGCGCGCGTTCGGAGAGCTGTGCACCGAGATCGGCGGCCTCTCGCGCCACATCTCACACCATCCCGGCGGGATGGTGATCTCGACGCGCCCGCTCGTCGAGCTCGTCCCCGTGCAGCCGGCGGCGATGGCGGGACGCCAGATGTGCCAGTGGGACAAGGACTCGTGCGCGGACGCCGGCTTCCTGAAGATCGACCTGCTCGGGCTGGGGATGCTGTCGGCGGTGGAGGAGTGCGTCGACCTGGTCGCGCGCACACGCGGCGAGCAGATCGACCTCTCGCGCATCCCGCTCGACGATCGCGACGTGTTCGCGGAGATCCAGCGTGCGGACACCGTCGGCTGCTTCCAGATCGAGAGCCGTGCGCAGATGCAGACGATCCTGCGCACGCGGCCGGAGAATCTCGACGACATCACGATCCAGGTCGCGCTCGTGCGGCCGGGGCCGATCCAGGGCAAGGCGGTGCACCCGTACATCGAGCGGCGGCAGAAGCTCCGCGAGGACCCGAGCTACGAGCCGCCTGCCGACCACCCGCTGCTCAGGGAGCCGCTGCGGGACACGCTCGGCGTCATCGTCTTCCAGGATCAGGTGCTCGACGTCGCCATCCATCTCGCCGGCTTCACGATCGGCGAGGCGGAAGGGCTGCGGCGCGCGATGAGCCGCAAGCGCTCGCATGCGGCGCTCGAGTCGTATCGCGAGCGCTTCGTCGCGGGCGCGCGCGCCAACGATGTCGACGACGTCACCGCGAACATGGTCTACGACAAGCTCGTGGCGTTCTCCGGCTTCGGCTTCCCGAAGTCGCACTCGACCGCGTTCGGGCTGCTCGCGTACCAGTCCGCGTGGCTTCGTCATCACTACGGCGCCGAGTTCCTCACAGCGTTGCTCAATGCGCAGCCGATGGGCTTCTATCCGCCGGCGACGCTTGTGCGCGACGGCCAGCACCACGGGATCGAGACGCGCACACCGGACGTCAACCGCAGCGAGGTCGATTGCACGATCGAGGACGGGGCGGTTCGCGTCGGGCTCAAGTACGTGCAGGGCGTCGGGGAGGACGACGCCGAGGCGGTCGTCGCGACGAGGCCGTACGCGTCCATCCGCGAGCTCGCGCAGCGGACACCGCTCTCGGGTGACGAACTGCGTGCGCTCGTCGAGTCCGGAGCATGCGACTGCTTCGGGATGAAGAGGCGCGAGCTGCTCTGGCAGCTCGGGCTCGTCCCGCGTGCGCAGACGGTGCCCGGCTCACGCGGCGAGGAGAAGCAGCTTGCGCTCCCGCTCGACCCGACGGTGCTGACGCCGGATCTGCCTGAGCCGACGGTGTGGGAGCGAATGCTCGCCGACTACCGCACGACGAGCCTCTCGATCGGCGTGCACCCGATCGAGCTGATGCGCCCGCATCTACCGCCGGACACGCTCTCGACCGTCGAGTTGCGCGACCGCCCGAACGGCAGCATCGTGCAGATCGCGGGGATGGTCGTCGCACGCCAGCGGCCGTCGACCGCGAACGGCGTCGTCTTCATGCTCCTCGAGGACGAATACGCGCAGGTCAATCTCATCGTCTTTCCGCAGGTCTATGACCGCTTCCGCGGTGTCGTCCGCGGCGAGCCGCTGCTACTCGTCCGCGGTCGCTACGAGCACGTCGACCGCAACCGGAACATCGTCGTCGATGAGGTCGTCTCCCTCGCCCAGCTGGCCCACGAGCTCACCGAGGGAGCCGACGTCCACGGCTCCCTCCCTGCGGCGCACCACTTCGGCCACCGCTAGAGCCTCTCAGCCCGCGTGGCGACGGCGCATCGGCGACGGGAGGTGCGGCAAGACGTTGAACGCGGAGTTCACGAGCGCGAGGTGCGTGAACGCCTGCGGGAAGTTCCCGAGCAGGCGCTTCGCCTTCGGGTCGTACTCCTCCGAGAGGAGGTCGACGTCGTTCGCGAGTGCGATGAGGCGTTCGAACAGCATGTGAGCGTCGTCGTGCCGGCCCATGAGCTCGAGGCAGTCGACGAGCCAGAACGAGCACGGGAGAAAGACGCCCTCGCCGGGCGGGAGCCCGTCGACACCATCCTCGTGCGTCCGGTAGCGGAGGACGAAGCCGTCGACCACGAGGCTCCGCTCGATCGCCTCGATCGTCCCGCGTACACGTGGATCGGACGCCGGCAGGAATCCGACGAGCGGAATGAGCAAGAGGCTCGCATCCAGCTCCTTCGACCCGTACGACTGCGTGAACGACCCGAGCTCCGCGTCGTATCCGTTTGCGCAGACGTCGGCGTGTATCTCGTCGCGCAGCTGCCGCCAGCGGTCGACGGGGCCCTCATGGGGTTGCTCCTCGACCGACCGCACCGCACGGTCGAACGCCACCCACGCCATCACCTTGGAATGGACGAAGTGCCGGCGCTCACCGCGGATCTCCCAGATTCCCTCGTCCGGCTCGCACCACAAGCGCTCGAGGTACTCGAGCAGGACCCGTTGCAGGTTCCACGCGCCCTTCTCGAACGGGAGCCCATGCACACGCGCCTGATACAGCGCGTCGATCACCTCGCCGAACACGTCGACCTGCAGTTGCTCGCTCGCCGCGTTCCCGACGCGAACCGGGGCGGAGCCTTCGTAACCGGCCAGCCAGGGGAGCTCGAACTCGGTGAGGCGGCGCTCGCCGGCGACGCCGTACATGATCTGAAGGTCTGCCGGATCGCCGGCAACAGCGCGGATGAGCCATTGGCGCCACGCGGCAGCCTCCTCGCCGTAATCGGCATGAAGCAGCGCGAGCAGCGTCAGTGTCGCGTCACGCAGCCAGCAATAGCGGTAGTCCCAGTTGCGAACACCGCCGATCCACTCAGGCAGCGATGTCGTCGGCGCGGCCACGATGCCGCCCGTTGGCTGATAGATGAGCGCCTTGAGCACCATCAGCGACCGTGTGAGCACCGGCCGCCACTCGTCGGGGATATCCGCGCTGCAGGCGCCGACCCACTCGCGCCAGAACTCGTCGGTGTCGACGAATGCCTGCTCCGGATCGATCTCGGCAGGCACCTCTGCGTGCGATGGGAACCACGTGAGCGCAAAGGGAACACGGTCGCCCTTCTCGACGGTGAACGTCGAAATCGTCCGCATGTCTTCGCCGCGCGTATGCGCGGGCGTCCGGAAGCAGAGGCCGTCCGGCCCTGCGATCGCAAGGCGTGCGTGGTCGACGCGGCTGACCCACGGGACGATATGCCCGTAGTCGAAGCGGATGACGAGCTCCGATCGCATGTCCACCTTGCCGCGAACGCCCTCGACGATGCGAACGACATCTGCAGCCTTCCCACGCGGCGGCATGAAGTCGTACACGCGCACCGTGCCGTCGTCGTTCTCCCACGTCGTCTCGAGCACGAGCGTCTCGCCGCGGTAGCGACGCGTCGTCGTGCCGCCGGCAGTGGGCGCGAGCAGCCAGCGGCCGTTGCCCGGGTCGCCGAGCAGAGCGGCGAAGCACGCGGGCGAGTCGAAGCGCGGGAAGCACAGCCAGTCGATCGAGCCGCCCCGCTCGACGAGCGCTGCGGTCTGCAGGTCGCCGATGAGCGCGTAGTCCTCTAGACGAGCCATCGCCATCGCTTCTTCGCAGCGCGCTCGAACACGGATTCGTACTCCTCGACTGCCTCGCCGTCGAGCGTGCGCGCGAAACGATCGCGCATGTCGGCGAGCGCGTCCTTCACGGCGTCGACGATATCCATGTAGTCCCCATACGCCTCCTCGGCATCTTCACGGTCGGCATGGTCGTACTTGCCCTTCATCTCGCGCACTTCGGCGAGCAGTCCGTCCGCCTCGTCCGTCGCGAACACGTCGAGCTGCCGCGTGACGACCTCGGAGAAGCGTCGGCGGAACCTCACGCGATCTCCTCGTACAGCGTGAGATGTGCACGGGCGGCAGCGTCCCAGGTGAGCTCGTCCCGCGCACGCATCGCTCCGGCCCGCGCGTCTGCGAGGGCGCCGGCGTCCGTCAGCAGCTCCTGCACTGCCGCCGCGAGTGCGTCGACGTCCCCGGCCTCGACGACGCGGCCGGCTCCGAAGCGCCGTACAGGCTCGGCGATGCCGCCGACGTCGTACGCGATGGCTGGGACACCGGCGCCGAGCGCCCGCAGCAACGCGCCGCTCTGGTCGAGCTCTGGGCGGTACGGGAAGACCGCCACCGTCGCTTCGCCGAGCGCGCGGTCGACCTCTGCCTGGGGCAGGTAGCCGAGGCGCCATTCGACCTCGAGCCCGGCAGCAGAGGCGCGATAGCCGTCGACAGGCTCGAGCGGGTCGCCGGCGACGAGGAGCCGTGCCCCGCCCGCCAGGCGCACGGCGTCGATCGCATCGCCGAGTCCCTTATAGGGCCGGATGACCCCGAAACACAGAACGGTGCGTCCGTCGTCCCGCCGTTCGGGATCGTTTCGGAACACGGGATGCGGAATAACGCGTGCATCGACGTCGAGCTCGGCGAGCGCCTCGCGGCCGCGCTCGCTGTGCACGACGACACGGTCGAAGCGGGCGAGGAGGTCGCGCCACAAGCGCTGTTTCTGCGCCGTTCGTCGCGGCAGGAGGTCGTGTGCGGTGAAGACCGACGGCACGCGAGGCCGCAAGAGCCGCGCGTCGAGCTCCGGCACGAGCCATTGCACGTGCATGACGTCCGCACGGCGGCGATTCAGGGCGGCGACGCCGAAGGGGTGCTCGACGACTTTCAGGGGCAGCCGCAGCCGGGAACGGCCGAACAGCCGCGAGGAGAGCGGGTAGTAGGGCTCACTGCGTGTGTACCCGACGGCCGCCGGAACGTCGCCGAAGCGGAAGCGCGAGGTGAGTAGCTCGACGTCGGCGCCGGCGCGGGCGAGCGCGGACGCGAGCTCGTGGTCGTACGCCGGCGTGAACGCGGGAGGGTCGGCGAGGACGATTCGCACCGCCGTAGGCTATTCCCGTGGCGCTACTCGTCCGTACATGGAATCTCTTCCACGGCAATGCCGTCCCTCCGGAGCGGCGTGCATACCTTCGTCAGATGATCGAGCTGGTGACGGCCGACGACCCGGACGTGGTCTGCCTCCAAGAGGCGCCCGTGTGGGCGCTGCGTCACTTGGCGTCGTGGAGCGGCATGCACGCGATCGGCGCGGTCGGCGTGCAGCCAGTGCTTCACAGCGCCGACCTCGGCCGCTGGATCACGGAGCTCCACCACGGCATCCTGCGCTCCGCGGTCACCGGCGAGGGGCTCGCGACGCTCGTGGCGCACCGGCACGCGGTCGCGGAACAACGGCGAGACCCGGTCGGCCCGAACCGCGTCCTGCTTGGCGTGCAGCTCGACGGCGGCCCTTTCGTCGGCAACTTCCACGTCACCGGCGGCGCCGTGGCCAAGGAGCAGTTCGCGCAAGTCGTCGAGCTGGCGCAGCGCGACGCCGTCGTCCTGGCGGGCGACGTGAACCTGCGCCCGCCCTATGACCTGGCCGGGTTCTCCGAGCCGCTCGCCGACAGCATCGACCAGATCCTCGTTCGCAGGCTGCCGTCGACGGCGCCCGTCGCATGGCCGACGGAGCGACGCCGGGTCGACGGGCGGCTGCTCTCCGACCACGCGCCGGTGGAGGCGACCGTCGGGTGACGTTCGAGGAGGCACGCGCGCAGTTTCCGGTGCTCGAGCGCTACGCGTATCTGAACGCGGGCACGAACGGACCGCTCGCGGCGGCAACGTCGGCCGCCATCGCGGAGGAGCTCGAACGCGAGTCCCGGGAAGGACGGAGCGGCTCGCGCTGGATCGAGCGCATCATCGGGCTGCGTGACGAGGCGCGCTATGGGCTCGCCGCCGTGATCGGCGTCGACGCGGAGCATGTCGCTCTCACGGAGTCGACAAGCAGGAGCTGCGCGATCGTGTTCTCCGGTCTTGACCTGACCGGCGACGATGAGATCGTCACGACCGACCAGGAGCACTTCGGCCTGATCGGCTCGGCGTACGCGTCCGGTGCGCGGGTCGTCGTCACCGACGCCGACGAGGACGCCATCCTCGCGGCGGTCACGCCGAGGACGCGCCTGATCGCGACCTCGCACATCCTGTGGACGACCGGCCGGCGGCTCGACCTCGCGTGCCTCCGCGAACGGAGCGGTGTCCCCCTGCTCGTGGACGGCGCCCAATCGGCCGGTGCCGTCGAGGTCGACGCGGGCGGATTCGACTTCTACACCGTGTCGCCGCAGAAGTGGCTCTGCGGCCCAGAGCAGACGGGCGGCCTGTACGTCCGCGATCCCGAGCGGCTGCGCGTGGCGACGCCGGGCCATTTCGCCGCTGCGTCGTACGAGCCGTCGGGCGCGTTCGAGCCGAAGCCGGGAGCGGCGCGGTTCGACTCAGGCTTCACGTCAGGTCCGACGCTTGCCGGCCTCGTCGCCGCGCTCGGCACGCATCCCGACTGGCGGTACGAGCGTGCGGCCGCCACCGCGGCGCGCTGCCACGAATTGCTGTCCGGGCTCGTCGAAGTGGTGACGCCGCCTCGGCACTCCACGCTCGTCGCGTTTCGGCCGAGCGCCGACCCGACCGAGCTCGTCGCGGCGCTCGACCGGCAGGACGTGATCGTGCGCGAGCTGCCGGGACGCAACCTCGTGCGCGCCGCCGTCGGCTGGTGGACGAACGAGGACGATCTCGAGCGGCTTGCCGCAGGTCTACGCGGGTAGCCCGAGCTCGCCGGCGATCGGCTGCAACGCCTCGACGACCGTGCGGATGTGGTCGTCGAGATCGACGCCGAGCTCTTCGGCGCCCTTGTAGACGTCCTCGCGATGCACGCCGGCGGCGAACGACGGCTGTTTCAACTTCTTGCGCACCGACTTCGGCTCCAGGCCTTCGAGGCCGGTCGGCCGCACGAGCGCGCACGCGTGCACGAAGCCGGACAGCTCGTCGCAGGCGAAGAGCGCCTTCTTGAGCGGCGTGTCACGGGGGAGGCCGAGATGCTCGGCGTGCGAGAGCACGGTGTCGACGACCTCGTCGGGATAGCCCTCCTCCCGGAGGATCGGCGCGCCGTCCTGCGGATGCTTGTCCAGCGTCGGGTGCATCTCGTAATCGAAGTCGTGCAGGAGCGCTGAGACGCGCCAGAGCTCCTCGTCGCCGCCGAGTTTGCGGGCATACGCGGCCGTCGCGGCCTCGACGGCGAGCGCATGCCGCAGCAGCGACTCGCTCTTCGTGTACCGCGTCAGCGTCTCCCAGGCCTGTTGGCGAGTCGGTTCGGACACGCCGCTACATTACCGCCCAGTGGCCGTCGTACCTGCTGTCGCCGACGCCTTCGTGATCGAAGGCGCGCGCCCGCTGAGCGGGTCGATTCGTGTTGCCGGAAACAAGAACGGTGCACTTCCGATCCTCGCCGCCACCCTGCTCACCGGAGAGCCGGTTGCGCTGACGAACGTCCCGCGCATCCGCGACGTGGACACGATGATCGAGCTTCTCGGCGACCTCGGCGCTGACGCCGCGTGGGTGGGGCCGAACGAGGTACGCGTCGACACGGCGAACGTCGCCAAGTCGAGCCCGGACCCGATGCTGTGCGCGCGCATGCGCGCGTCGTTTCTGCTCGCCGGCCCGCTGCTCGCACGCTTCGGCCGCGCGACGATGCCGCCGCCGGGCGGCGATGTCATCGGCCGTCGCCGGCTCGATCCGCACATGCACGCGTTCGCCGAGCTCGGCGCGGACGTCGACATCGATCGCCAGTACGAGATGCGCACCGATGGGCTCCGCGGCGCGCACGTGTTCCTCGACGAGGCCAGCGTGATGGCGACGGAGAACACCATCATGGCGGCGGTGCTGACGCAGGGCGAGACCGTGCTCGGCAACGCCGCGTGCGAGCCGCACGTGCAGGACCTGTGCCGCTTCCTCGTCTCGCTCGGCGCACGCATCGAGGGCATCGAGTCGAACGTGCTGCGCATTCACGGCGTCGACACGCTGACCGGGGGCTCGTGGGCGATCGGCCCCGACCACATCGAGGTCGGCAGCTTCATCGGCATGGCCGCGATCAGCGGCGGCGATGTCATCGTCGAGGGCGCCGATCCAAAGGATCTCGTCTCGATCAAGCCGGCGTTCGAGCGCCTCGGTGTCCGCATGGAGATCGGCGAGGACAGCGTGCACATGCCTTCCCGGCAGCAGCTCGTCATCCGCGACGACCTCGGCGGGATGATCCCGAAGATCGAGGACGGCCCCTGGCCGGCGTTCCCGTCCGACCTCACATCGATCGCGATCACCGTCGCGACGCAGGCGTTCGGGACGGTGCTCATGTTCGAGAAGATGTTCGAGAACCGCCTGTTCTTCACCGACAAGCTCGTGTCGATGGGAGCGCGGATCATCCTGTGCGATCCGCACCGCGCGGTTGTCACCGGCCCGACCCCACTTGTCGGGCAGCGGATGGAGAGCCCCGACATCCGCGCCGGCATGGCGATGTTGCTCGCAGCGCTGTGCGCGGAGGGACGCTCGACGATCGGTGCCATCCATCAGATCGACAAGGGCTACGAGCGGATCGACGAACGCCTTCGCGCGCTCGGTGCGTCCATCGAGCGCGTCGACGCGACCGCGTAAGCGCTACCGCTCGGCAAGTGTCGCCGCGCGTCCGACGGCAGCAGCGACGTCGATGACGCCGAAGCCGAGGTCCGACGTCCACACGCCGTGCCCCGATGCCGTCTCCTCGAGCAGCCGGGCGACACGCTGCGCGGTCAGCCGAGGGTCCGCCGCCCACACGAGCGCCGCCGCGCCGGACACCTCCGCGGCTGCGAACGACGTTCCGCTCCCGCGGCCGTATCGACCCCGTCCGAGCGCCCCGTAGACGTCGACGCCGGGGGCGGCGAGCGAGATCCACGACCCGGTGCCGGAGAAGGACGCACGCGCGCCGTCCTGAGCGGCCGCGACGACCAGCCCCGTTCCTCCGACACCGTTCGATCCGACGGGCTGGAGAAGCGCAGCCGGATACTCGACGGGATTGCCGAAGCCGTAGTCGTTGCCTGCCGCGGTGACGATGAGGGCGCCGTGTGCGTCCGCGAACCGGATCGCCGACCGCTCGACCTTCGACGTGGTCGGCCCGCCGATGCTGAGGTTGATGATCCGCGCGCCGTGCGCGATTGCGTACCGGATCGCCGTCGCTTCGGCGGCGTCGGAGAAGGCTCCGCTCGAGCTCCCGGCCTTCACGACCAGGAGGCGCGCGTTCCCGCTGTAGGCGGCAGCGAGCGACGTCACGAACGTCCCATGCCCGTTCACGTCCCGGACGTCCGAGGTCCCCGTGCGCACGTCGTATGCCCGCACGGTGCGTGCGCCGATCTCCGGAACGGAAAGGTCGGCGCCCGTGTCGATGACTGCGATCTCGACGTGCGCGGCCGCGTGCAGGATGCTCGGCGAGATGCCGGCCTCGTCGACGGCGGCGAGCTGCCAGCCCGAGCCCGCGGCTGCGAGCGCTGCGACGAGGGCGGCCGCGGCGGGAAGCACGGTCCGACGCTACGGGGCGGGGTGGAGGAGAGCCATGGGCCGGGCGACCCATCTTCCGGTCGCCTGGTCCCATCGTCTCAAGGAGGGTTCGGCGGAATCGTGGCTGTCTCGCAGCATCCCGCCGAACCCTCCTGGTAGTACGCTCGGCGCCATGAACGCACGTGAGCCTGCGGCCGGGCGCAGCGGTGTCCGCGTCGACCCGCACGGGGAGGGATCGGCCAACGTCGACACCGGCCTGCCCGTGCTCGACAGCCTGCTGGAACGGCTCGCAGAGTACGCATCGTTCGACCTCTCGCTCGAGGTCGAGCCGGGTGCCGCCGAGGCGGAGGTCGCCGAGGCGGGCAGCGCGCTCGGTCGCGCGCTCGCCGGGCCGCTGCGCGCCGAGCTGGCCCGTGGGTACGGCTCTGCCGTGATGACCTCCGCGGAGGCGCTCGCGACGGTCGTGCTCGAGGTCACCGAGGTCCCGTTGCTCGTCTCGAACGTCGACCTCACCCAGGCGCGGATCGGCGGCCTCGGCACGGACGTTGCGCGCCGCTTCCTCGAGCGCTTCGCCGAGGGAGCCGGCGTGACGTTGCACGTCCGCCTGCTGAACGGGACCGATACGCAGCACGTGCTGGACGCGATCTTCAAGGCGCTCGGGGTCGCCCTCGCCGCCGCATGCACCGAAAGGAGCCGAGCGTGAGTGACAAGACCGCTGTTCGCACCGAGGCGGCACCCGCGCCGTTCCAGGGCGCGCCGTACTCCCAGGCCATCCGCTCGGGCGGATTCGTCTTCGTGTCCGGCCAACTCGCGCTGACGCCCGGCGCGAAGGAGTTGAGCGGCGGCTCGATCGAAGAGCAGACCGAGCAGGTGATTGCGAATCTCCGCGCGATCCTCGAAGCAGCGGGCAGCGGTCTCGACAAGCTCGTGAAGACGACCGTCTTCCTGCAGAACCTCGACGACTTCCAGGGAATGAATAACGTGTACGCGAAGCACGTCGGCGACGTGCCGCCCGCGCGCTCGACCGTCGAGGTGGCGAAGCTCCCGTCGGGGGCGCTCGTCGAGATCGAAGCGATCGCGACGGTCTAGGCACCACGTTGATTCGCGCGATCGAGGACTACGTCCGCTCGCTCGGCCTGGACGCGTACCTCGTGGGCGGCGCCGTCCGTGACGAACTGCTCGGCCTCGAGTCGAAGGACGCCGACTTCCTCGTCCCGGGCGTCGACACCGACGCGCTCCGGGCTGCGCTCGAGCCGCACGGCCGCGTCGAGGACCTCGTCGTCGCCGATCGCCTGGTCGGAGTCCGCCTGCATCCGCGCGACCCCGAGATTCGCGCCCTCGCGCCGGCAGGGATCGAGTTCGCGCCGCCTCGCAAGGAGGTGAGCACCGGTCCGGGCCGGCACGACTTCGAGATCGTCGCGGATCCGTTGCTCGCGGTCGAGGACGACATGCGCCGCCGTGACTTCACGGTGAACGCGATCGCGCGGCGGCTCGAGGACGGCACGATCGTCGATCCGCTCGACGGCCGGGCGGATCTCGAGCACCGCATCTTGCGCATCGTGTCCCCGATGAGCTTCGCCGAGGATCCGCTCCGGCTCGTGCGCGGCCTCCGCTTCGTGTCGCAGCTCGGGTTCGAGCTCGACGAGCAGACGCGTGCACAGATGGTCAAGGAGGCGCCCGCGGTTCGACTCGTGTCCGGCGAGCGGATCGGCGGCGGTCTCGCCGCGGACGGAATGGGCGAGCTTTCGAAACTCCTGCTCGGCGGCCGTCCGGCGGCTGCGCTCATTGCCGCGCGCGACACCGGTGTGCTCGTCGAGCTGATACCCGAGTTCGGGCCGGCCCGGTATCTCGCCGATCACATCTTCGCCGTCGTCCAGGAATCGGCCGACGCCGGCGACCACCTCGCCGTGCGACTCGCGGCGCTCTTTCACGATCTGGGAAAGCCGGTCGACGCCGATTTCCTCGGCCACGCGCGCGTCGGCGCGCAGATCGCGCGCGACACGTTGCGGCGGCTGCGGTATCCCGAGCGGCTCGCACGCCGCGTCGTCGCGATCGTGCGCGAGCATCCGTACAGCGACGAGGCCCGGCCGAGGACGCCGCGCGAGGCGCGCCGGTTCCTCCTGCAGCACGGCGACGAGCTCGCATTCGACCTGGTGGCGATCCGGGTGGCAGACCTGCGCGGGAAGAACGGCGATACGAGCGGAGTCGAAGCGCTGCGCGCGCTGCTCGAGCAGGAGCTGCCGGCGCCTCACCGTCTCAGCGACCTCGCCGTCGACGGCGACGACCTCCTCGCGCTCGGCTTTCGCCCCGGGCCCGACCTGGGCCGCGCGTTGCACGAGTTGCTCGAGCTCGTGGTCGACGATCCGAGCATGAACGACCGCGACCGCCTGCTCGAGCATGCGAAGGTGGAGGGATGGCCGGCGTCGCGCTGATCGACTGGGACGCGCTCGGCCCGTACCGCGTCGCCTTCTCGACGCGCGAGGGCGGCGTGAGCGAGGGCGCGTACGCGTCGCTCAACCTCGGCATCCGCACGGAGGACGATCCGGCCTCCGTCGTCGAGAATCGCCGGCGCCTGTGCGAAGCGGTGGGCGCCGATGCCGACGCGGCGACGATGGCGTGGCAGCGGCACGGAGCGACGGTGACGCGCGCGCAGTCGCGCGGCATCGTCACGCCGGGAACCGTGTACGACCACTGCGACGGGCTGTGGAGCGACGAACGCGGGCGCGCCATGCTCCTCATCACGGCGGACTGCGTGCCGGTGGCGATCGCGCGCCGGCCCGAATCGCGCGTGCGTCCAGCCCTCGCCGTCCTGCACGTCGGCTGGCGCGGTCTCCTGGCCGGAATCGTCGCCGAGGGCGTGCGCGCAATCGGGCCGGGGAAGCTCGCGGCCGTCGTCGGCCCGGCGATCGGACCGTGCTGCTACGAGGTGGGGGAAGAGGTCGCCGGCCCGGCGCGCGAGGCGTTCGGCGCCGATGTCGTCGTGGACGGCAAGCTCGACCTCTGGACCTGCGTCGACCGCGCGCTTCGCGCAGCGGGGTGCGCGCACGTGGAACGGCTCGACGTGTGCACCGCGTGCAACGGCGAGCGCTTCTTCTCCCATCGCCGCGATCTCGGCCGCACCGGCCGGCAGGGAGTGATCGCGTACGTCACGTGACCCTGCGGCGATCCGCGATCGCTACGACCGCATCGTCGAAGAGGTCGGGCCGAGCGTGACGGTGGTGATCGCGACGAAGTACGTCACCGTCGAAGAAATGGCGGTGCTCGCCGAAGCGGGAGTGCCCGTGGTCGGCGAGAACCGCGCACAGGATCTGGAGTCGAAGCACGCCCGCTACGGGGATGCGTTCCGGTGGCACTTCATCGGCCACCTGCAGAGCCGCAAGGCGAAGATCGTCAACGCGACCTGCGAGCTCTGCCACTCGCTCGACTCGGAGTCGGCGGCGCAGCGACTGACGATTCCCGCGCTCGTCGAGGTGAACCTCTCCGGCGAGCCGACGAAGTCCGGCGTCGCGCCCGAGGGAGTGCCGGCCTTCGTCGAGATCTATCCGCAGGTGCGCGGGCTCATGACCATGCCGCCCGCGACGGACGATCCGGAAGCCTCGCGCCCGTACTTCCGTCGGCTGCGGGAGCTGGCCGAGGCAAACGGGCTGTCCGAGCTGTCGATGGGGACGAGCCAGGACTACGCCGTCGCGGTCGACGAGGGAGCGACGCTCATCAGGGTGGGCGCAGTCCTCTGGCAGGGGTAAGATCCGCGCAACCATGGCCTTCGCCGACGTCTGGAACCGCACTCTCGTCTACTTCGGCATCGCCGAAGAGGAGGACTGGGACGAGGACGGCTACGTCACCGACGAGGAGCTTCAGCGCGCGTACGCCGAGCGGCCAAATGTGCGCCGCCTCCCGCACCGGCGCGGCCGGCGCGAGGAGTTCGACGACTGGACCGACCCCGAGTCGGCTGCAAACGCGCGGACGAGCATCCTCCGTCCGGCGCCCGAGCCGCGGCGGCTGCGCGGCGTCGAGAGCGTCCCCGGCCCCGGGGCCGTCCGTGTGCACCTCGTCCTGCCGCGGAGCTTCAACGACGCCCAGCAGATCGCCGACCGCTTCAAGGAAGGGATGCCGGTCATCCTCAACCTCCAGGGCTCCGACCAGGAGCTCGCGAAGCGCCTCATCGACTTCGGCAGCGGCCTGACCTACGCGATGGACGGCGGCATGCAGCGCGTTGCCGACAAGGTCTTCCTCCTCACGCCTCGGAACGTCGAGGTCTCCGCCGAAGAGCGTGCCCGCATGCTCGAGCGCGGCGGATTCTTCAACCAGGCGTAGGAAAAGGCCCCGAGGGGGCGAACGCGCATTCGATGGGCGTTACAGCCACCGTCACCTTGCTCGGAGATGCGATCTCGAAGACCGAGACGTTCGTGGACGTCTTCATCACCGTCTACACCCTCGTCATCTTCGCCTACATCATCACGAGCTGGCTCCGGCTCCCGTATTCGCCCACGCTCAACCGGATCCAGCGCTTCCTCTACGACGTGTCGGAGCCATATCTGCGGCTCTTCCGGCGGTTCCTGCCCTCGTTCGGGCCGCTCGACCTGTCGCCGATGGTCGCGATCATCGTGTTGTGGCTCCTCGATCGGGTGCTGATCACGGTGCTGAACCGCTTCAACTAGAGAGGGGAGAAACCGATGGCACTCACACCAGTCGAGATTCTGCACATGACGCCGGGCACAGGCTTCTTCGGCTACAAGCGCGGCCCGACCGACCGGCTGCTCGCGGAGATCGTCACCAGCTTCGAGGACGTATGGCGCGAGCGCGCCGACCTCGCGGACAAGGTCGAACAGCTCGAGCACGACCTCGTGCGCTACCGCGAGCTGGAGGCGCTGCTGCGCACGACGCTCGTCTCCGCGGAACGCGCGTCGCAGGAGCTGAAGGAGCAGGCGCGCCGTGAGGCGGAGCTCATCCTCACCGAGGCGCATCAGGAAGCGCGCGCGGTGCAGCGGCGCTCGCTGTCCGAGAACGAACGCCTCATCACCGAGACGCGGATGCTTCGAGAACGACTGCGCACGGTGCTCGAGCTCGTCGCCGACGTCGAGGACACGCTCCACGATCGGGAGCCGCGCATCGCCGCGCCAGAAGCCGCTTAACCGCAGTCCCCTACAATTGGAGCATGAGCGCCGCCACGACGCGCCTGCGGCTGCGCGTGAGCCCCGGTAGCGGCCGGGCCGAGATCGTCGGCCGCCACGGAGACGCGTGGAAGGTTCGCGTAACTGCACCTCCGGAACAGGGGCGTGCCAATGACGCCGTCGTTCGGCTCATGGCCGACACGTTTGCCTTGCCCCTCAGCGCCGTCGCGATCGTTTCGGGGCACAGCGCCCGCGACAAGATCGTCGAGCTGACCGGCGTCGGTCCTGCGCTCATCGAGCGGCGCCTCGCATCGGCGTCCTCGATGGATCGGGGCAGAAAGGGCAGACGCTCGTGAGCGAACCGCTGCGCCGTGAGGTGGATGTCAGGGTCGGCTCGTCGACGGACGCGCTCACGCCGATCTCGGTGGCTGAGCGCTCGCTTCGCGCCGGACCGATGCAGTGGCTCGGCCTCGCGGCGATCGGCCTTGCAGCGGTGGCGGCCGACCAGCTCACGAAGCACATCGTCACCGGCCATCTCGCTCTCGACGACGGAATCCACGTCATCGGGCCGTTCTGGATCCATCATGTGCAGAACTCGGGCATCGCGTTCGGGCTCTTCGCCAGCGCGACCTCGGTCGTCATCGTCCTCACCGGGATCGCAGTCGCATGGATGCTCGTGTTCTTCGCGCGCTCGGGCGCGCGCCACCCGGTGCTGCCGGTGGCACTCGGCCTCGTGATCGGCGGGAGCGTGTCGAACCTGGTCGACCGCGTGCGCCTCGGCTACGTGACCGACTTCATCGACCTGCGCTACTGGCCGGCTTTCAATCTGGCAGACACCTTCATCGTCGTCGGCGTCGTCATCCTTCTGACCACGCTTCTTGCAGCGGAGCGGATGCCGCGCAACCGTGGCCGCCGTGACGCACCTGCGCGTTCCTGAGAGCGCCGCCGGCGAGCGGCTCGACCGTTTTCTCGCCGGCTTGCCCGAGATCGGCTCACGCGCAGTGGCCGAGCGGCTCCTGCGCGACGGCGGCGTGCTCGTCGACGGGAGCCCGCGCTCGAAGAGCTCACGACTGTCCGGCGGCGAGGAGCTCGAGTTCGAGCCCCCGGGCCCGGTGACGAGCGCGCTTCAACCCGAGGAGATGGAGCTGACCGTGCCGTACGAGGACGAGCACCTGCTCGTCGTCGACAAGCCGGCCGGGCTCGTCGTCCATCCGGCTCCCGGCCACGCGCACGGAACGCTCGTCCACGGTCTCCTGGCCTACGACGTCGAGGGCGGCGAGGAGCCCGAGCGGCCGGGCATCGTCCACCGGCTCGATCGGGACACGTCCGGCCTCATGGTCGTCGCGCGGTCGCCTGAAGCGCACCGACGCCTTCAGGATCTCGTACAGCAGCGTGCGCTGACGCGCGAGTACCTGGCGCTCGTGGTCGGCCGGCCGCGCTCGCGGAGCGGCACGATTGATGCGCCCATCGGCCGTGACCGGAGGGATGCGCTGCGCCACTCGCTCGACACCGACACGCCGCGCGAGGCGGTCACGCACTTCGAGATGGACGAGCTCCTCCGGCGACACGCGCTCCTGCGTGTCCGCCTGGAGACTGGGAGGACGCATCAGATCCGCGTCCACCTGGCGGCCGTCGACCTGCCGGTCGCCGGCGATCCCGTATACGGCCGGGCCGGAGAGCTCGGCCTCGAGCGCCAGTTCCTGCATGCAGCCCGGCTGGCCTTCCCGCACCCGTTCACCGGTGACCCGGTCGACGTGAGCTCGCCGCTCCCTGCGGACCTCGAAACCGCCCTTTCTGCGGCTCGTCGCTTAAGGC
>Ga0307372_10000541_pt1 | contig 67108 bp, 67 predicted proteins | sample OX1MG_FD_202533 | JGI IMG/M metagenome (GOLD analysis project Ga0307372, IMG submission 202533) | Soil microbial communities from Risofladan, Vaasa, Finland - OX-1 | ecosystem: Environmental > Terrestrial > Soil > Coastal area > Acid sulfate soil | place: Finland: Risofladan, Vaasa | collected... | reverse complement strand
GCGGTGTGCGAGCGAGCGAGCTTCTCCAGGATCTCTCGCTGACCTTCATCCATCGCCATCGGCGGCGTCGCGGGGCGCATACCCCATGATACCACAATCACCATCTAATTACGAGACACTACACTAGTGTGTTAAAAATCTTGTCAACATCTATTGTGGGGGGGCTAAAACATGGATAGGAAAATAGGTCCAACGAACGTTGGATTCATTCCAAAAATGAGCAACATCAATCGCCGGTTTGCGCATTTGATCGCGAGCGCGATCGCCGCGACTGCGTTGTGCGCGGGCGTGCTGACCGCAGGGGCATCCGGAAGTGCGAGCGCATCGGCGGCAGCCAAGCGGCACGACACGATTGGCTCGTCGCTGGTCGTGAATACAGACAAGGGCAAGGTGAAAGGTTTCCTCACCGGCACGAATAACTCGCTGGTGAGCTTCGAAGGTATTCCGTATGCCGCGCCTCCGGTCGGATCGTTGCGGCTCGCAGCGCCGCAACCGCACGCGGCGTGGTCGAACACCCTCGACGCCTATCAGCCCGGGAGCGAGTGTTTGCAATCAACCCGCGGCCCCGGCGGCACAATTGCGGGCAGCGAGGACTGCCTGTACCTGAACGTGACCGTTCCCAACAACAACAAGCCCAACAAGCCGGTGTTGGTCATGCTCTATGGCGGCGGTTTCCAGGGCGGTCAGGGAGCCGAGTACAACGATCAATTGCTGGCCAATGCCGACAACGTCATCTTGGTGACGCCCAACTACCGGCTGGGCATCCTTGGATGGCTCGCGAGCAGTGCTCTGGACAACGGCAAGGGCGCCTCGGGCGACTACGGGATCGAGGACGACCAGGCGGCGCTGCGCTGGGTGCAGAAGAACATCGCCGGCTTCGGCGGTAACCCTCACAACGTGACGCTTGGTGGTCTGTCGGCGGGCGCGATGATGACCTGTTTGAACCTTGCGGCTCCGGGCTCGCGCGGGCTGTTCCAGCGGGCCATCGTCGAAAGCGGACCGTGCGCCTTCAACTGGGAGACGATCCAAACCAAGGAGGCGGCCGAGGCCAGCATCCCGGCGATGCTGTGTGCCTTGGAGGGCGTGCCAGCACCCACCACCAATGCAGCAGAGACGAGTTGCCTTAGGGCAGCGACCACGAACGAGATTATGACCGTCCAGAACGAGGTCAAGCTCGGGGCGGATGATACCTCGCCGCCGAGCGTGGGCGGCTCGGTGGTGCCGAACGAGCCACGCACAGCCCTCGGCAAGATTCCGCTGCTGACGGGCGGGGTGGTGGCTGAGTTGGCCTTCGGGGGGCCGACCACTGAGCCGGCTGCGTCGTATCTCAGCGACCTGACTAAGTTCTACGGTGCGCCGTACGCCCAGGCGATCGCGGATAACTATCCACTGAACGGGACCTACCTCGCCGGCGTTAGCGCACTGCAGCGGGCCGAGTCTGACTTCGGAGGCACTAACGGGGGCGGAGAGCTCGGAGCATGCTACGAAGTTCGATCCGACCAGATCGACAAAGCAGCCGGCGGCACGCTGTACGCGTGGCAGTTCGGTGACATCGCGGCTGGCAATATCGCCCACACCAGCCAGGAACAGTACCTGTTCCCGCTCTGGAACAATAACGTTCCAGCAAACGGAGCGCCCCTTTCGGGAGCTTCTGTTGGCCTCTCGCGGATAATGGTGAAGTACTGGGGCAACTTTATCGCCACCGGCAACCCCAATGGCAACGGTCTGCCGCACTGGCCGAAGTACAGCACACCGACCTCGATCATGGAGCTACAGCCAGGCGCCGTTGGCCCAGGTGCCAACGTGAGCCAGCAGCATAATTGCGGCTTCTGGTGGTCGGCGGGCCTGTCGGAATAGCGCCAATCCAGTGGGTGGTCTCGCGGCGAGGGTGACGCCTCGCCGCGAGGTCGTTTCTCAGGCCCTACGTCGCCGGATTTACGAATCCCAGATCGAGCAGGCTGTCTCGTCCGGGGTCCTCCTCAATCTCGGGTCAACCTCAGTCGCCGTGTTACGGGGCAATGGAGTGGAGGTGGGCTCGTCGAGTGGATTTATCGTGCCAGGTGGAGCTCCCGAAAATTCGTGGCCCATCGCGGAGAGGTTTATATCGAAGACGGAGGCGAAGGCATCGCCGTCATGATTAGGTACGGCCGCCCACACCGCCGCCTCGTCCCCAATGGATCTCACCTCCAGTACTGTCCGCATCAAAGCCAGCGTTACACGAATCCCCGAGTGGGGTGCCGCAAATATATGATCATCTCGTTCAAAGAGTGATTGGGTCCTAACCGTTTGTTTGACGCTTTGCGTAGTCTGCAAAGGCACTGACAGAAATTTCGTCAGCAACGCCGTCAGCAATGCCGAAAAATATAAGCAATCATTGGCAAATTTCGGTGGACGAAAACTGTTACGATCTAACGAAATCTGGACGTTAGAAAGCGACGGTGAACAGGAAAAATGGGCATGACACGCAAGGGGTCACAGGTTCAAGTCCTGTACGGCCCACGACCTTTGTCAGAACACAACGCTTAGGACATCATCTTTGTTGGTGTAAATGCTCTTGCTCGAGTTCGACGCGGACTTCAGGAATTGTGGTCTCATCATTGACCCCGGGTTTACCAAAACCCGGGGTCAAAAGCAAAGAGATAGTTGGCGGTATGGTCAGTGACGACGGGATTCGCACTATTTTGGCGTAGTAGCCGACCAGTAGACACCCCTTGTACACCATCGAGAATCGAACCTGAGGAAAGACCATGCCAATCCCTCCGGAACAGTAGACCCTCCAGTTGCGCGTCGAACTAGACGAGGTCACGCCCACCGTATGGCGACAGATCTTGGTGCCGACGGGCGTGAGGATTGCGCGACTGCACGACATGATCCAGGCCGCCATGGGCTGGACTAATTCGCACCTGCACGCCTTCACCGTCGGCGACGCGCGCTTTGGGATGTGTTTCGATGATTATCCCGACGGAGAGATCGACGAGCAGACCGTGACGGTTCGCCAGGCGTTGCATGGGCAGAGACGCTTCACCTATGAATATGACTTCGGCGACGGTTGGGAGCACACCATCGCGGTCGAGGCCGAGTTCCGTACGCCCCACGCGCTGAAGTTCGCGCTCTGCCTCGCAGGCGAAAACGCCTGTCCGCCCGAGGACTCTGGAGGGCCCGGTGGCTTTGAGTACTTCCTCGAAGCCCTGGCGGACCCCAAGCACGAAGAGCACGAGAACTACGTGCGCTGGAACGGCGGCGACACCTTCGATCGCACCGCGTTCAATCTCATCGAAGTCAATGCGGCTCTCCAGAAGGTCCGGCAGCGTTCCGGCCCGGGGAAGGAGATCTGGTAGCGGGCAATTCACCTTTGCGGAATTACGATAAGTCACGTTTTCGGAAATGATGTACAGAACGTGGCTTCGCTGTACACTATGTACATGAGTACTACTGAACCCCTCAACATTGCAGAGGCACGAAAACAACTGGCGACGATTATCAATCAGGCGCGCACGGACCATGAACCGGTCTATCTCGCCAGGCGGGGCCACCGGGTTGCTGCAGTCATCGACGCTGATGATCTCGACGGAATTTTGGCACTAGCCGAGGACATGGTGGATATCCGCGCTGCTGAAGTTGCCCGAGCCGAAATGCGGGCAACCGGTGAAGCGCCGATCCCTTGGGAGCAAGTCAAGGTCGATCTCGGCTTGGTATGACCTACCAGGTTGCTCTTTCGCCATCGGCAACCCGCCAGCTTCGCAAATTTGATCCGGATGTTCGTCGACGAATCCAAGCGGTCCTTGAGTTACTGGCCGAGGATCCGCGGCCCCCAGCTTCAACGCGCCTCGTTGGTGGTGCAGGCGAGTGGAGGGTAAGGACGGGCGACTACCGTGTCATCTACGAAATTCACGAGGGACGACTTCTCGTCCTTGTACTTCGTATGGGCCATCGCCGAGAGGTCTACGAGCGCTGAAATTCTTCTCCGACATTGTTGTTTCTGTCGGAGGACTCTGAAACGCGACTCGGTGCTGCAAGGTGCCCGTGACTCTCCGCAATGGCCGCGTGGTGTGGCAAAAATACTGCGTAAGTTGTTTAGGACTGAGTGAGTCACCCGTTCCTGGAAAAGCTGAAGACTATTGACTGTGCAAGGAGCGGCCTGATTCATTCGATCAGTTCGGCCAGCAGGCCGCAAAGGTTTGAATGCTGTCCGCTTAGGGCCACCACTGTAGGGCCGACCATTGAAAGTCCCTTCGTAGCAAAAGGTTTTGAATTTTCATTCGATGGGCAAAGTCGCAAATATTGGCCATGTAAGCAAACAGGTGAGCAACCGGTGATGGATTCCAATTACGTCGACATTTGACGACCCGGCGTTTGGACGTTCGCGTACGTCAGAGGATTTCTGAACGTTCTTAAGCTTCGGACCGCAGGACGCTTCGCGCCCGACGAGCGGTCAGACCTAGCTCTCAGACGCCATGAGACTCGAGATCTACGCAACTCTTCCATACGTTCGTTCTAGGTCGACGAGAGCAGTGTGTTCAGTTGGTCCGTCAGGACCTCGTCGTTGCCCTCAATGGCGATCAGTTTCGTTCGAGAATGTTCACCTCGCACGCACTGCACGGCTCCGGGGCGAACGCCGAAAACGTTCGCGAGTATGGTGCACACTTCCTTCGTGGCGGCGCCGTCGATGGCTCGGCTCTGCACGCGCACCTGGAGCGCGCCGTCGTACGAGCCACCGATTCTGCTCTTGGGCGAGCCTGGGTGGACGCGTACGCTAAAGCGGATCACGGCCGATGAGTCGCTGGCTCGAGACGTCTAAGGCGCAACCGCATTGAACCTTTTTAGCAGTGAAGAGTGCCGTGGCATAATGGCCCTTTATGAGTGAGCCCACGGATCACGGCGGAGAACGGCCGGATGAAGATTTTGATACGAGTCTTTTCGGCGAGGGCCATCCCGCAGGGTTGCCGGTTTTCGAGACCAAAATTGGCGCGCACCTACGTAATCGTCGCAAGGTCAATAGTCCCTCGCAGTTGTTGAACCTCCAAGAGTTGGTGAAGTTCAAGGCGAGTCATGGACGATGGCGTATCGCCAAGGATCTCGTTGGCTTGGTTCGCCGAGGACACGGCGGCGAAAACGATGAGTCTTATTTCGACAAACTGCGCCGCGAGACCGGGCGAGGAAAGACCGAGTCGTCGACGTACGGATTGGCCAATGTGGCCGGTCGTGCGGTGGTGCTCTACGCGATGAACTGGGACTTCTTCGCCGGTTCGCTCGGCGTGGTCTCGGGTGAGAAGTTTCAGGCCGCCGCCGATCTGGCCATTAGCAAGAAACTACCCTTCGTCAGTGTGTACGCCTCCAGCGGCGTGCGCCAGCACGAGAACTTTGCCGGGCTCACACAAATGACGCGCATGGTAGAAGCCATCCGTAACTACAAAGAGAAAGTCGCGCTGCCCCAGGTCGCGGTACTGCTCGGCAACGTGTGGGGCGGGGTTTCGGCGTCCGCGGTATCAAACGCTGACCTAATCTTGGCCACCTCGGGCACGAATTTCGGTTTCGCGGGACCCAACGTCATCGAGGCGTTCGAAGGTGCAGCGGTCCCCGCCGACTCCCAGAGTGCCGAGGCGAATCTCCTGGATCGCAATATCGACGTGGTCCTCTTTGACGTCGGGGAACTCGTCTGGTATCTCGGCGAGATTCTCGCGACCACGAACCTGCCCGATCGCCGTCACCAACTCACCAGAGAAACGACGCCGATGATCCGCAACGTGAGTGTGTCGGATCAGCGACGCGTCTTTAATTTCGGACCGGTCGGCATTCGCGGGCCTCGCTTCGACGATCCCAAAGGATCGGTCCCGCGGCTACCGGCGCCCGCGCGATTGACGAAGGCGCGCGATGAATCCGACGCCCTGGTCGAGCAGTACCAGGACCTCATGACCGACGCCAACCGGATCGATCTGGAATTCATTCTCCAGTACGGCTTCACTGATGCCGTCGCGGTCTACAACTACGTGCAGGAACTGGGTTACAAGCGCTACCCCGCGATCGTCGGCGCCTTCGCCAAGATTGGGGCCCAGCCCTTCGTCATTGTGGGGACCCAGCCGTCGTATCAGTTGATCGGCGAGACCGTTATCAAGCGGCCCTCGAATCCGGCGCCCGAAGACTTCGCCTTCATGGAGCGAATGCTCGAGATGGGCGAGCGATTGGGTGTTCCCGCGCTCTTCGTGACCGACACTCTGGGGGCCAAGCCCACTCTCGAGAGCGAGCGGCGGGGCCAGTCGCGAGCAATCGCGCGCTCAATTCTCAAGGGTATCGACTACTCCTATCCAGTGATCTCATTGGTCGCGGGCGCCCTCGGCAGCGGTGGCGGGCTGGCCACGACCCCGATGGCCGATCACGTGATCATGTTGGAAAAGGCGATGGCCTACGTCGCGGAACCCCGATCGGCCGCCTCGATCCTCTACAAAACCCCGGACCCCTCGCACGACCAAATCCGCACCACCTTGGAGACGATGCGCTCGACTGCTCAGGACCAGCTCGATCTCGGTCTCATCGACGAGGTGATCCGCGAAGACGACAATCCCTTCGTGACCGTGGAGCGCGTGCACGCATCAATTCTTCGCACGTACGTCGAACTCGCGGAACTCTCAGAGAAGCGCCTGAGGATCCGTCGCCAGGAGAGAATTCGCGGCCTTCGGGCTTTCGAAATCATTCAAGAGTGACCCGATCGCGGATCGTCGAACGACGGCGAGTCCATGGGTAGTCACCGCAACGCCGTCCGAAAGGTCGCCCGTAGCTTTAAACCAAATGTGTCAACTGAACGGACAACTGACCCATTTGCCACTTTGGACCGTCTTGGCGCCGATCGCCAGTCCAGATCTAGGTAGGGTCCTTCCCGATGTAGATCAAAATCTTGGGTATTCGCCCCCTTGGTATCGAGAGCCTCATTCGCCACCGTCAGATTGTCTCCGAGAAGTGGAGACAAAGTGACCTTGTTCCCTAGTGCGAGTGGCGAATCGCGAGTGACGATGGATGGGTCAAAGTAGTCACGTCAAAGGATGTTACTGATGCCATACGGGAATTGGAATATGAACATGGGTTGGGGCGGAGCAATGTTGATGTTGCTGTTCACGCTGCTCTTCTTGGGCGGGATTTTGCTCCTTGCGCTGACGGTAATCCATCAGCACCATCAACACGAGCACAACTACCACGCACACGGCGACCGGCCCTCCGGAGGCCGATCCGCCGCACTCAAGATCTTGGATGAACGGTTCGCTCGAGGTGAAATCGACGAGGAAGAGTACAAGCGGCGTTGCGCGCTCCTCTAAGTATTTGCGGATTTAGAAATTTAACGAGGACGAGAGTTTCCGTGGCCGAAAAGAGCGAGGGATTTTTTGCTCGGCCAAGGTCGCAACCTCAGCTCGGCGTCGGTGTCGACTCAAGGAACGAGTTTTCGCTCTTTAGCGGTGGAGTGAAGAACGGTGTCCACCGACTTCCAAGCAGTTAGCGTGAGACTTCAGCTGGGAGACTTATTGTGAAGTGGCTTCACGCATTGGTACATGCTCTCGCCATAGCTGGCTCGATGACGTGGCAGATTCTCTGGGCACTTATCCTTGGCTTCTTACTTTCAGCCGTTATTCAAGCGGTTGTACGCAGGGAAACCATTGTCAAGCGACTGGGCGATGATCGGATTCGGACTCTGGCTCTCGCTACTGGTCTGGGCGTGGCTTCTTCGTCGTGTTCGTACGCGGCGGTCGCCCTGGCGCGCTCGCTCTTCAAGAAGGGCTCCAGTTTCACGGCGGCGATGGTCTTTGAGATCGCGTCCACCAATCTTGTTGTTGAGCTTGGCGTGATCTTGGCAGTACTGCTCGGCTGGCAGTTCACGGCGGCTGAGTTTATTGGTGGCCCAATCATGATCGTCTTGATTGCCCTAATTTTTAGACTCTTTCTCCGTAAGCGGATGATTGATGACGCGAGGAGTCAAGCCAATAGGAACCTCGCCGGGTCGATGGAGGGTCACGCCGCCATGGACATGTCGATAATGGAGGAAGGCAGCCTGGTTTCCCGATTGCGCTCGAAGAAGGCAATCACCTCGATCTCGCACATCTTCGTGATGGAGTGGGCGGCAGTGATCAGAGATATCGTCCTCGGACTTCTGATCGCGGGGGCCATAGCCGCTTGGGTGCCGAATAGTTTCTGGGGGCACTTCTTCGCCACCGGGCATCCTCTGCTCTCGAAAGTCTGGGGTCCAATCATCGGCCCGATTGTCGGTCTGCTCAGTTTCGTTTGTTCGATCGGCAATGTCCCGTTAGCGGGTGTTCTTTGGAACGGCGGAATCAGCTTTGGGGGTGTTGTCAGTTTTCTGTTCGCGGATCTGATCATCCTGCCAATTCTGTTCATCTACAAGAAGTACTACGGCACGAAGATGACTCTCTTCATATTTGGAAGTTTTTATTTCACCATGGTCATCGCCGGCTACCTCGTCGAGACCCTCTTTAGTCTCTTTGGATTAGTCCCAACCGTGCGTCACGCCAAGGTTGGCGAGATCGCCCTTCAGTGGAATTACACAACGTTCTTGAACATCGTTGCGTTGGTCGTGGCCGCGGGTTTGCTAATCCGATTCGCTCGGACCGGGGGAAGGGCGATGATGAAGATGATGGGTGGACCGCCCGCGGACGATGAGCACGAGCATCATCATCACTAGATTGCCCCGGTGATTGAAACTCGAGCTTTAATCACCGGTCGAAATATTCCCGTCGGGCGCGGCTACGACTAACAAGTAGTTCGCCATCGGAGCGTGGGCGTCGACTCTCTGGCACCCGTACTCTCGGGGCGCTGGACCGATGCAGCCCGCGGACACTTTGGTACAGGAAGCGCACCGTCGCCCAGGTGGCATTAACTCCAACCTCTTCGGTGGCCCATTTTCGGCCTCGACGCCGGACTTCACACACCAGAACGGTGGACCAAACGACCGAGGTCGCCGTCCGGTCGGTGACCATTTACTCCTAAGAGTTGCAACGACGACGAATCACTGTCGCCACTCGCTGAAAGTGTCAGCTCTCGGGACTTGAGCAACTGTTCGTGCCCTCGCCGCAGCTACCACTCACCTTGTAGGTGAAAGCGTGGAAGGGCACGATCGGCGTCCCTACGTCGATCTGGATATCACCGTGGGGCAAGAGCGGCGTTTGACGAGGGTTTTCGATGAGCTCTTTGCCGTTCTCGAAGACGACCACTGAGCCCTTCGCGGGCCCGACCTGTGAGTCGCTCAACGGCTGGTTCCAGATGTCGAAGAACTGGCCGAGCGTGAAGGACTCCTTGGCTGGCGCCTCCACGTGAATAATCCCGTCGGCGACGTGGGTGTGGAGCCAGTAAAGGCAGTCGTAAAGTCCTACGTTATAAAACTCTCCGATCGCGTACTTCTCAATAAGCGGGGGCTGCGTGAAGCCGATCCCCGCTGGCAGTCGAACCATGCGACCATTCACGTAGAGGGCAACGTGGACGTGGACGTGGTAGTTGACCACCTCCTTCACCCCGCTTTGACAGGTGATCCCGTCAACGATCTCGCCGGCACGCGTCGTCGACGCGGGCGCCAGGTTCGGAACGTCGTACATGGCGACACCTTCGGGGCCAATCGTCGTGTTTGTCGTCCGCGACGAGGTCCACGCCGCCGCAACACTGCCCAGGGCTAGCACGCCAAGGAGCAGATAGGGAATCAAGAATCGACGTCCTCGTCGTGCGGGAACACTCGTTTCCACTGCCTACCTTCCTTTCCCGGTCGCGGAGTGCGATCTCCACATCGCGCACGGATACATCGTGCGACACTGAGACCTGTGCTACTTGATGGTACGGCCTTTTTGCGTCGTTGAAGTAGTGACCATAGTCCTTCGTTCCCCGACCATACTTTTTTCGAGACTCAGACATCTGGTTGACTGAGGGGATGTCCTCAGTGGCCGTCACCATCTACGGAGTGTGCGCCGTCTCTTTCATGATGACGATGTACGCGCTTGAGCGGCGCAATAAGTGGTTCATCCTGGCTTTTGCGCTCGGGTGCCTCTTATCGAGCGCGTATGGATTCCTGTCAGGAGCGTGGCCCTTTGGCGTCGTTGAGTTCGTCTGGTCTGGAATCGCACTTCGTCGATATCGGAGCACAGAGACGCTCTGACGCACGGCTTAATAATTATCCCTTAGAGAGACGTTGATTCGCTCATGCAGCTTGCGGGGTCTCTGATCAGTGCGCTCGCGCTAGTCCTGACATCCCAGAGACGAATAGGTGACGTTGGTCGACAAGTACGCCACGGGCGACAGCGATCCTAAACTGTTCCGTATGGTCGACCACATTCGCGACACGGACGCCAAAACAAATCACTGGGAATCGGTCTACGAGCTCAAGCCGGTCGACGGCGTTAGCTGGTACCAAGACGAGCCTCTGGTGTCTTTGGAACTTGTGGACATGCTCGGCGTCGAGAAGGACGCCAGGTTCATTGATGTCGGAGGCGGCGCGTCAAACCTCGTCGACTTCCTGCTAGTTAGGGACTTCACCGACCTGACCGTCCTCGACATCTCGAAAAGCGCGCTTCGCGCGAGCCGAGGACGGGTCGGCCCTGACGCCCACGTGGCGTGGATTGCCCACAATCTTCTGACGTGGGAGCCAACGCGCCGCTACGACCTCTGGCACGACCGTGCGGTGTTCCACTTTCTGTTGTCTAACGAGATCAAGGTCTACCAAGATCTCGTACGTCGTTCAGTTGCTCCCGGTGGATCCGTGATCATGGCCACTTTCGCGCCGGACGGGCCGCAGTGGTGCTCTGGAGTACCGGTAACGCGCTACGACGCCGATCAACTACGTGACGTGCTTGGCGACGAGTTCACCGTGGTCGAGCAGCGCAGAGAAGTCCACACGGCGCCCGGTGGTGCTCTTCAGCCGTTCACCTGGATCGCCGCTTCACGGAATCCTGGATAACTTAGTGTTGCTTGCATGGACGAGAAGACGGGCGGAGGGGCCAGGCTGGACCCCCCAAAGGACTCGGGCTTGACGCAACCTCGGCGAGCGATGAAGTCAGATGACCCGGGCGCAGCGAAGGACGATGCCTTCGACCTTCTTGGCTCCATGATGGTCGCGGCTCGTGCGGCCGGGCTGGTCGCACTCGGGCTGGAGCTGGGCCTGTACCGGGTGATGGCGGGGCAAGGACCGCTCACCAGCATCGAGGTCGCCGAAAGAGCCGGGCTCCACGAGCGGTGGGTTCGCGAGTGGCTTTACGCGCAGTGCGCCGCCGGTGTCGTCAGCTACGCCGGCGATGCACGCTTCGAAGTGAGCGATGAGGTAGCGGCGCTGCTGGCTGATGAGTCGAGCCTCCTCTACATGGGGGGGAACTTCACCACGCTCCCGAACCAGTTGAGCCTGCTGCCACGACTTCGCGAAGCGTTCCATACGGGGCGGGGGCTTACCTTTGACGAACGAGGTCCCGGGTCCGCTGAGGATGGTGAACTCCTGATGGGGAATTGGTATCGGCAGGTTCTTGTCACGACGGCGTTACCGCAGTTGGACGGGGTGATCGACCGGCTGCGCGAAGGAGTGGTGGTGGCCGACGTGGGCTGCGGCTCGGGAATTGCGATCCTCGAGATGGCGCTGGCTTTCCCGGCTTCTACTTTCCACGGCTATGACGTCTCGGTGCACGCACTTGAGAGGGCCGAGTCGCGTCGGACCGCGTGCAATGCTAACAACGTAACCTTCCACCACGTCGAGTCCGAGCCACTTCCTCGTGGAGCAACGTTTGATTTAGTGACGACGTTCGACTGCCTGCACGATATGACCCGACCGGTGGACACCGTGAGAGCCATCCGCAACGCGATCGTTGATGATGGCGTCTGGTTCATCGTCGATATTGACTGTGCCCCCACATTCGAGCAGAACCTTCGTCGGCGCCGCTTCGCCACCATGCTGTACTCCACCTCGGTCTACGCGTGCCTGTCGTCAGCCATGTCCGAACCAGGTGGAGCAGGACTGGGAACCTGCGGACTTCCCGAGCCCGTCCTTCGCGAACTTGTGCAAGAGGGCGGCTTCAACCGGTTTCGCCGTCTGGACATAGATCACTTTATTAACGCTTTTTACGACGTTCGACCGTGACGTTGTTCTTGGTTGCGAGACTCGTCGCATCGATTTACCTCAAGTAAAGGACTCCGCTGCAGTTCGAACGTAGTCCCACCGCCTCGACTAAAAGTGACATCCGCCAGATGCACCCCTAGGTCGCGCGAGTGTTGGAGTCCCCTTCTCTCCTCGTCAGCACAGTTAGGATAGGTGAGTTTTCTTCTACCGCGAGTGAATACTTTGAAAGTCAATTCGAGCCAACGTGTGCTGTTCAACGCAACGCATTACTCGTAATTTACTTAGAAGAATCGATCAAGTTTTCCAGCTCTTTGGATGGCGAAGAGTCGGTGTCGCAAAGCTGTGCGACTGCTGCCGATTTGCTACTTCGTAACGTATTCGACATATTCGAAGTTCGACCAGTCGCCTCGTCGTCACGGTAGTGGTGCCGCACAACGCGAAGCTGGGCGCACCTAGCCTTGAGTGTACGAAATCGATTGCCACGTAAATGGTGAATCGGAGTGCCGGGAGGCGTTCAATGCAAAAAAAGGTAAGACGTGGACAGCGGTCGCGGTTCTCGCGGTCATAGCCGTGGTAGCCATTGGCTTAGTGGTGAGCTCGAATGGAGGTTCCAATCCAACGAGCGGGGTAGCGAATAAGACGATCTCCATCGCCGAGGGCGCCAACGCGTCGCCGGATTACATCCTGCCCTTTTATCCCCCCGCGAAGTGTACGGTGACCAATACGTCGCAGTTCCAAGTGATGATGTATCGACCCCTCTACTGGTTCGGCCTGGCTGGGAACGCGAGCATGCAACCGAATCTTTCCACTGGCAACCAGCCTGTGTATAGCAACAACAACAAGACCGTCACTCTGACGACGAAAGGATGGAAATTCGCTGATGGTCAGACGGTGAATGGACAGTCCGTGCTGTTCTTCTTAAACATGTACAAGGCCGAGCCGTCTGAGTTCTGTACTTACACCAAGGGACTCGGCATTCCCGACCAGGTCAAGAGCGCCAAGATCTCGGGAAATACGGTGACCATTAAATTGACGGCATCGGTCAATCCACAGTGGTTCACCGATAACCAGTTGGCGGTCATTACGCCGATGGCCAACGCGTGGGACCGTACCGGCACCTCATCCAATGGCGGTTGCGCCAGCGGTACGTACGGCGCCGCATCAACGATCGCCGCTTGCCAGAAAGTCTGGACGTACTTGAACGCTCAAGCCCAGGTAATCTCAACCTTCTCCAACACGATGTGGCAAAGTGGCGTCGACGGACCGTGGAAGCTCACGGCCATGGACGACCTGGGTAACGCCACGTTCGTCGCCAACTCAAAGTACTCGGGTCCACAAAAGCCCATGATTAAAACCGTGAAACTCGTTGCCTTCACCTCCGCTACTGCGGAGCAGAACCAGTTAGCGGACGGCAACATCGACTTTGGATACGTTGACGCTTCTGTTCTCACTAAGCCAGCTCCCGCACCGGGTAAGGCCGGTCCCAACTGGCCAGAACTCAAGGGCAGGTACAACCTGGTCGTCGTTCCTACGTTCTCTAACAATTACATGAACTTGAACTTCGGAAAGAATCCTGGCACCAAGTTCTTGAATCAGCTCTACATTCGTCAAGCTCTCCAAATGGGCATTAACCAATCAGCGATCATTAAGGACGCACTCAAGAACTACGCCCAGGCGACCTGGTCGGAGTTGCCACCCTCCACCCCGTCCACCGAGTCTGGAACCATAACCCAGCCCTACCCCTTTAATCTCTCGAAGGCCGCTTCGATTTTGAAGAGCCACGGATGGACGAAGTCGGGACAGTCGCTAATCTGCTCCAAGCCGGGTACCGGCGCGACGAACTGCGGCGCGGGTATCGCCTCGGGTGACCAGTTGAAGCTCAACATCGAGTGGGCTTCAGGCAGCCCATCGTTGGACACCGAAATGAGCGCCATCCTAGCCGACTGGGCGACCTTGGATATCCAGACCACGCACTCTACGGGAACCTTCGCCGAGGCGGCCGGTTCATGCCCGAGCGCTTACAACGCCTCGACGGCGTTCGATATTTGCAACTGGGGTGGGGGCTGGCTCTACGCCCCGGACTACTTCCCGTCCGGCGAACCGCTTCTCCTCACGGGTGCCGGGTCGAACAGTGGTCAGTACTCCAACGCGACGATGGACTCGCTCATTCGCGCAACGTTGGCGCAGAACGTCAAGCTGACGCAGTACGGTCAGTACACGGCTGACCAGCTTCCGGTTTTGTACGACCCGCTCGCCACGTACCAAGACGAAGTCATCAAGACGCTAAAAAGTAAAATAGGTTTCCAGAGCGTTCTTTCGAACTTCACTCCGGAGTACTACTACTTCAAGAAGTAATCGCCTCAGGTCTCTTCAAGGAGAGTCGTACGAAGTAAAAAGAGAGAAGGTGCCCCACGGGGGCCTTCTCTCTTTTTTCGCTCGTTCATGTTCAATCCAACGTTCGAAGTTCTTCGTTTTCACAATTGGGTGGAGAAGACAGTCTCCTCTGATTGGAACTACGGCCGCAAGGAACTGATGTAGGGCGATTCGCACACCATGGGGAAACGCGAATCGTTCTATCTGGTGGTGTCTGCCAGAATTAGCACATGCGGACGGAAGATGATCTTGGGTTGCGAGACCAGTTCGATAGTCAGGTCCGAAGAAATGCGACACCCGACGGGAGCGGAAGCACTGTTCACGTCACGCCCGACTTGGTGCGTTGGGCGGCCAATGACGGACTTGGTTGGTCCGAGATCTCTTGGGCCCGACTGAACGCCGAATCTGCCCACGACGTTATCGCGAGGCAGATCGACTTCTTTCACGAGCTCGGACAGCGCTTCGTATGGCGGGTGTACGACTACGACGAGCCCTCAGATTTAGGCGCACGACTTCTCGACGCGGGATTTACTTTGCTCTCGATTTCATCAGTCATGATCACCGATACTGCGTCCCTAGTTGGGCCCGAGCACTTGCCGAACGGGGCTGAAATGGTCGAGGTGACCAACGAAGCCGGCGTGGATCTACTCATTAGGACCCACGAAGCAGTTTTTGGTCATAGCCATCAAGATCTTCGCCGTTCCATTCTCGCGCGCCTCAAGACGGCGCCTTTGGAGTCAGCGATGTTTGTGGTCACTGCCAAGGGCGCGCCCGTCAGCGCGGCTCGGATTGAGTTTCGCCCCAACTGCGACCTAGCGACACTGTGGGGAGGCGGGACCATGCCCGAGTGGCGCGGTCAAGGAATCTACAAGGCCCTCCTCTACCGACGAGCTCAGGTTGCCCTCAATCGGGGCTACCGCCGCCTTGTCGTGCTGGCGTCCGAGCAAAGCCAGTCAATTCTTCAAAGACTCGGCTTTCGAGCGATCGCCGGCGTGACTACCTATTCGTGGGATCCGCCGACGTCACTTAAGTAAGGCACCGCGGGCGGATAGCTTCGTAAAAGAGGTGGCCCCAAAGTCACTCGGTGAGAGCGCGAGGTGAGTTCGCTTTCAATTTGGTCCACACGTCGCTGGTATGTGCGAGGCCTTGAATACCGTCGGACGAACTTCGCCGCCAAACATCACCGCGACGCTCGGACGCTGATTTCCGTAGACGGTGAGGTCCTCAGTTGGCGTAGCGCCGTCGAGATTCATTCGAAAGAAGCGCGTTGACGTTGAGGCAACAACTCGAAAGGCGGGGACGTTAACGCCATCGAACGGCGGCAGATGATGGGCCGTGCGAAGTTCAAGGAACCACTTGTTGGTCTGATGAATGTCGTCGTAGAGCTTCACGCCGACGCGAATCGGATTACATTGATCGGCGGCGCTCTGAACTACTAACAGCGCGGGGTCGCTGGCTTCAGACGCGTACGAGTCAACGGTGTCCTCTTCACCCGAGAGGATCGCCACGGCTCGATAGTTAAGGCCCGCCCGCAAGCTGGCGTAACTGATGCCTTGAGGATCATTGCCGTGGGCCAAGGTCAGTAGACCGACGGCCGTTGCCCCATCGGAGTGCCCCACGAGGCCGAGTTCCGTTGCGTTGACCATGCCACTCACCACGGGACAACGCGACGTCTCGTTGGCCGATGATTCGAGAATGGAACGGGTGACGAACGCCAGGTCCGCTGGTTCATTGAGCACATCGTCTTCGGTGTTGGCGCCGTGTTGTGCGCTAACTGCCGCCGCGCTCTCGTCGGGGAAGAAAGGCGCCGCCACTACGAAGCCCGCTCTCACCCACGCGTCAAGTAGGGGTGCGTACGTATCGGGAGTGACGTCGTAACCGTGCGCGAACACGATCATGGGGTAACCACCGACCTGTGGCGCGGGCTTCGCGCCTTTGATTTCGCTGGAGCCACCCGCAATAGATTTCGTTGGATATCTGATTTCAGTAACGAGCGTGCGAACGTTCGAAAGAACTGACGGCGGCGTCGTCGAATAGTTACCAAGCTTACGCGACGTATCGGTGAAGGTGCAGCGTGCGACGCCAACCGAGAAGGGAGCGTTGCTCTTCTGTTGATGGTCGATAACTCGGCTGGCGCTTGCGAGATCCGTCGGAAGGAGCAACGAGATCACCATCGCGACCACAGTCAGAAGTCCGAGGTTCGCCACCATAGGCGGACGAGAAGTATCGTCTGACGGCTTTTTCATCGTGAATTTCAACGTGGATCGAGCTGTGCGATGGGTGACTTTGAAAGGCGCGTAGCGAAAGAATCGCACGAGCGAATTAAGACAGTCATGGTAACGCTTGAAATATTCTGCGAACTAGGAGCAATGAGTCACATCCTAGTAAGCGCTCTTTTGGATTCGATGAGCACCCCCGCAATACGTCAACCGGAATTTGCAGCCGGTGCTCGTTCTTTGATCTCGATTCGATTCGACCTCGACGCCCTTTAGCAGCAACGTACCGAACCGTGACGCCAGGTAATTACGAAGGGTGAATCGCTGGAGTTCGCACTACTTTCAGCCTCTTCGACCTATTCCACGTACGCTTCGCCAACGCGTTAGTCTCGGCTAGTAACTCGCCGCGGGGACCAGATGAATTTCAGAAAAGTAGTGAAAAACTGGGTTGGCACTGTCGTGACAACGATCGTGTTCCTCGGAGCCGTCTTTGTGTCGCCACCGGCGTACTCGGCTGCTTCGAACAAGCCGTTGAGCATGTACTACCTCAGTCTTGGCGACTCGTACGCCGCAGGACTCCAAGTTGGTCCCGGTCCCTCCGGGGGATTCCCCGCTTTGCTGGTCGCCGACGCTGCACCGAATTATCGGCTCATGTTACGTAATTTCGGGTGTAGTGGAGCCACGACGACGTCGTTGCTCCACGTGGTGGGGTGTTCGTACCCCGCGGCAACGAACGCCGTGGCGTACCCGACAACGACCCAGATCGCAGCCGCCATAAGTTTCATCGATACCCACCCCGGTCGCATTGGGCTCATCACCGTAGTGATTGGTGGCAATAACCTCTCCGATGGGGTCTCGACGATACCGTCGATTCAAGCGGATATTGTCAATATCTCCGCGCAGCTTCGCGCGGCCGCCGGCGCCTCGATTCCCATCATTGGACTCACGTATCCCAACGTCGATCTCGCTTCTTGGCTCAGTGGCCCAAGCGGTGAAGCCAGCGCTGCCGCTGCGGCTACTGCGGCCCAGCAAGTGGTCAACCCGGCGCTGGCGGCGGGTTACGCCTCATCGAACGTCACGTTCGTGAACGTCACCGTCGCGACTGGCGGGTACACCCCACTTACTCGGCTAGTTAATTACTCAACGTACGGTGAGATTCCGTACGCGGTGGAACAAATTTGTATTCTCACGGGCATGTGCAGTGATAACAATAATGTGCACCCGACGTACGCCGGCTCCAAACTGATTGCCAGGTTGATCCTTAGGGCCTACCTGAAGCTCTTTTTCTGATGTGTCAGTAAATGAACGTTCGTGGCGGCCCTAAGTATTGAACTTTCAAAGACGCTCGATGGACCAAACCTTCGCAAGAATCGACGGCGCGAGTGCCGCTACGAGCGCTCGTTGCCCGTTTCGTTCGGGCAATAGCGAGAGTGACGTGGCTCCCCGCCTAGATGTTCATCTGTTTTGAGCGTCGCCGTTTCACTATGGCGCGGTGACCTGATTGAGCAGGGATGACGCCGTTGAGAAACTAGAAAACACTCGACGGCGCGCGAGAACGCTGGACGCATCGCGCGAGCTAGTTCGCTAACTTTCTAGGGCTTCTTCGACAGTGAGTTCGGCCGCGGGATCCGCTTCTAGACGCTCGGCGGATAGGGGCTGACCACTTCGAACTGAACGGCCGTAAGTTCCTTCCCGCAAGCGCTGTTGCGCTCTTTCGATCGCACCTAATCGTTCGCGCAGATTGAGCATGATGGCGTTTTCTTCTTGCTCGGAGATAAGTGACTCGGCGGGATCACTCATGTCGCCTTGCTCAGCGGCTCCGGCTCGGTCGTCTAGTGCGGCTCCGTCGGCTTCGCGGAGAAGTTCTTGCACTCTCGTTCGTTCGAGTCGCAGAAGTTCCTCGGCTTGTTGATTGTCCATTGCACTCTCCTGAACTGGATGTTCGCTCGAGCCATCATCTCATACGTCGAGTGCGGGCGTCACTTCGACGCGCCCCGTCACGTTTCAACGCGAAGAGAGTTCGTCCGCTACTGGTGGAGCGTGGTGGTGAGATATTCGGCGAAGGGCTCGTACGCCCACGAGCCGTCGTAACGCTCGCCATTGACGAAAAACGTCGGGGTGCCGTTGGCCCCGCTACGGATGGCGCTCTCGAGGTCGCGCTGGACACGCTCGCGCGGTTCACCACTTTCGAGCGTCGCCACCACGGCTTGGGTATCCACACCAGTTTGGGCTGCGTACTCGAGCAAGGCTTTGTCCTCGAGATCGCGTTGATGCTCATAGAGCAGGTCGTGCATCTCCCAGAACCTTCCGTGAGTCCCGACAGCCTCCGCCATCTCCGAAGCTTGTTCAGCGTGCGGATGCATGTCGGCGAGGGGCAGATTGCGAAAGACGAAGCGAAGGGAGTCACCGAATTCACGTTGCAAGGCTTGAACGATCGGGAACGCTTGACCGCAGTAAGGACACTGGTAGTCACCGTATTCAACGATGGTTAACGGTGCGTTCTCGGGTCCGAGTGCGTGGTCGTCCGGTCCGACGGGCAACGAGAGACAAGCTTCGCCGCCACTCACGACAACGCCTCGACGGCTCGAAGGGCCCCGTCGGCACCTGGGTTGACGCCAATGGGCGAGAGATGACTCCACGTGATCGTGTGCGCTCGGTCAAGTACGAAGAGGGCGCGTTCCGATATCCCGTCATCCCCGCGGTAGACGCCGTACGACGTCGCGGTCGCTCCCTTGGGGTGAAAGTCGGCGAGAAGCGGAAACGCCAGTTTCCGATCGGCCCTGAAGGCGCTGTGACACCAGACGCCGTCAACAGAGATGCCGAGTAACTCGGCGCCGCGAGCCTTAAAGAGTTGTCCGGCGGCTTCGAAGATCGACAGTTCATCGCCACAGACCGGGCTCCAATCGGCGGGGTAGAAGATCAGGACCACGGGCGCGTCAATCTCTGACAAGGTGACCACCTTGTCGGGTGTCGCGGGCAGGGTGAAATCGGGAGCTGAGGTGCCTGGCGTAAGTATCATGGAAACTCTCTTTCTCTTTTTGTTATTGATTTTTTTCTAAGCGAGTTGCCCCGGAGATCGTCCTCTAAATCGCACTACCGTCGGAGGTGCGACCGTGACCCTCTCGTCCGCCCGTGACGACTGCGTGAGCCGTGTGGAGAATTTTGGCCATTGTTACTCCTTTGGTCCACGGCAAGGTAGCGCTTTCCGTCCACGTCGTTGACATCGTAAGTCAACCACATCCAACGAGATTGACGATCTGCGGCCAGGGTGTTGGTGTGGTGGTAGCGGAACTTCCCAGAGGTCCGCGGTCATCACTTCGGATACTCGAAGGGTCGTGGGTTCAGGTCATCGACGACTCGTTGGACCGACGCCCACGAAACAGCTTCGCTCTCAGCGAGGCGTAGGAAGTCGCTCGTGTAGGTGCGGCGCATAACTCGAACTCTGTTATCTAGAATGATCGAGATGGTCGACTCCCCAACAGCTCTCGTCCAATGTGCCTTAATTGAGAACACCAAAGTTGATGACGCAACTTTTTTGATACAAGACGGGGCTCTTTCGTATGAGTCGTTGAGCTACCAACGCGATGACGGGATGTGTGTCTGATGAGTACTAGTTCGCGGGTGGACGATTTGCGAAATCAACTTATGGCTCACCAGTACGCGACGAGCGCCGGAGAGTTCGTTCGGTACCGCTCTGACCCTGAAGATGACGCCCTCGCTGGCATTGTGCGGTCGGTAACGGGCGAGGGCGCGGAACGATGTGAAGAGTTCCGACAGAGTCTCGGTGAAGAAGAGACCACCACGTTGCGACTCTTCGCCATGCGACGCACACTTCAGGGCCGGCGAAACGCGTCGTTGAGTCTCCTTAGCGACGCCATGGATGCTTACGCACTCCTCCCCACGTCAGAGGACGTGCCGTGGGACTCTTGGTTTAAGGGAACGCTGTTCGTCGCTCGCTCACTCGGCTTGAACATTGAAACATTAGGCGAGCGCTTCACGGAGGTAGCCAGTCCCAGAGCGATCGAGCGATCTGACGTTGCCATGGAGGCGATGAGTCGGGTTGACGCGTTGGCGCAGTGCCAACTCATTGAAGTCACGACGACCTACGGCACGGGCTTCATCGAGCTACTCGTGTTCAGTCTCACGGCCAAGTCAGGATGGATGGGAACTCGGCGATTGGCGGTAAACGAGATCGAGTTTCAACCAACGACAAATCTGGCGCAAGTGGCCGCGAGTTTCGCTGACGCGCTGGACGCTTCGGGCACGCTCATCGCCGATTCAATTGGGCAAGACCAGTTAGCGGCGACGACGTTCTCATTGACCGTGCCAGGTTCGTATATTCCAACCGCGGGCTGTTTGAGTTTTAACGCGGAAGGCGTGGACGGAGAACCGTCGTTTTCAGTCTTCGTCGCGGAGTTGCCCGAGAACGCCGATGTGGCGTCGTTGGCGGCCGCAGCGACCGACCTGGGGGGACAGGCCGCAATCTACGATTCGAGTCGACTCATAGTGATGAGCGTGCAACCGAGTTTTGACGACGAAATCGGCGCCGATGAGGGAGTCGAGACCGATGTCGACTTTCACGGCTACGAACGTCTCGCTCTGACTGCGCTCACCGAGCCGACGAACTCTCGTTGGCCGACGTCCTAGCACTGCTTCGATTGACAACTCACGTTCGACAACGACGTCTGACGAGAGGGACCTATCGAGACGAAGTGATCCCGACGAGCTCTACGTGTTTAGTAGTAATGCCGTCGACCGCCAACTGCGTGACCGAGCGCGCCGAGGAGCCAGAGAACGAGGCCGACGAGGACGAGGAGCATTCCGACGGACCAGAGGAAGGGAATCCCTGCGATAAATCCGATGAGGAGTAGAACGAAGCCAAGGATAATCATGACGTCTCCAATTCTGTACTGCGTTAGTGTCGCGACAACCCAAAGGGTTGGCGTGATGCCCCCACTAAGTGAAGACTACGTTAATGACAGGCACTGGTGCTGTAATTCACTTCTTAGAAGTTGCCAAGAAGAAGATTGAAAAGCAGTTCACTTGGTGTGAGGCATTAGTTGCTCTAGGTAGTTCGCGGCGCGATCGAACGTTATCTGAGTTGTAACAGAATTGACATGTTCAGCGCTGGCGACCCGCGGAAGTGAAGAACACACCGAAGCGTTCCTTACTCTTCACGCCCCAACTGTCGGGCGAACTCGTCTGAGGGCGCACGGCGCAACGTAGCGGTGGCACGGTCCATCGTTTGACTGTTGATCGACTACGCGCCGCGTTTGTTGGAGGGCCGAACCAGAGGCTGAATTGAAGCGGTATGCCAGTCGGTTCGCGGACACGTAAAGAGTAAGTAGAAGGCCTCGATCATGGCGTCGTAGTTCATACGCCAACCCGCGAAGTCGTCCCACGCGGCGTCGCGATCAGTGACGAGGGGAACGCCGCTTCGCTCGAGGCGAGCCAAGACCATGTCGAACTCTTCACGGGTAATCGAAATGGGAATCCGCGTAGTGAAATCGACCGGATAGGACACTTCAAAGTAATCGGCCATACGCCGCAGCGTGAGCCATCCCGAGCGAATGCATAGACCAGCCGAGGGCGACGGCGTGATGTCAACCGCGGCGTTAAAGAGTGCCGCAGCGTCGAGGACGGTGGCGGCCGATTCAATCCACGTCTGTTGGGGGTTGGGGGAGCGGTAGTAGTTAAGAATGGTGAGGGTCGTATGGGTTTCACCGACCTCAATGAACCACTGTTCCCACTCACGCCAAAGTTCGTCGAGTCGCTCGTACGACTCTACACTTTTGGCAATCTCGAGTACACCCCAGGGAGTGGCGGGAATGCCCGCACGAACTGACAGGCGCGAGACGGAAAACTCGCGGCGTTGAAAGGCCGCGTACAACGTTGGAATGAAAGAAATGAGAAGAGCCAACAACGTAAGTCCTACGCCCGCCTCGAGATAGCTCAGGGCGATGTGCGCGCCCCCGCGCGCGGCCGTTGTCCCGAGCGTGAAGAGAGACGAGCCTGAGAGTTGAAAGCCCTGCGCGAAGTTTGTGGCGCCAGCCGCAACGTAGCCCAGCGCGAAGGCGACCAAGCTCAGGGCTAACCAGACTGCCTGGTACATGAGCAGGACTATGGAAGCGTAGAGCGAGAGAACTCGGTCCTTGGCCAAGTACGACCTCTCGGGTCGGGCCAGAATCCGGAAGAACCTGCCGACCACCTTGGCGGCAACTTTGCTGAGGCGAACGTTGGCGGCTCGGGGCAGAAGAAAGGTGCGAATGGCCGCGTCGAGAACGATGACCTCGAGGAGAAACCCAGCTATGCCCGCCGGTACGCGAATCCAAATGTTCATGGCAGTGAGTTCTTTCATCCGCGTGGAGTAGCAACTGTTGAGAAGGTTCTAGCATTTCACCGAATAATGGGGATGAAACCGATGACAGTCTCGTAACTCTCATAGCGTGTGCTCACCAATCGCTGGGAATGGCAACTAAAATGAGCGAAACGCGCAGTTGGCGGTGAGGGCACTGAGGTCGCTCGCCGTTGATTTCCATGATGATCGAAAGGCGGGCCCTTGACTAGAGCATCGCAGCGTCCGCCAGGGGTCTTGGATAATCAAATTGGCCTCTGGCCCCGGCCCCCCCAACCGTTTTCTCGCATCAGTGAGGTAGGACTCCAAAGAATTCCCAATCAGGACACGCTCGAGACACTCTTCCCTCCAATAGCCGACTACGCCTTTGTGTCGGACTGTGAAAATAGTGCACTGATTGCTCCCACCGGGGCCGTCGAATGGTTTTGTATCCCTAAGCCCCACGATCCCAGCATCTTTGGCACCATCCTTGACCGAGCCGCCGGATCGTTTCGTCTAGCGCCCGTTGACAGTGCGGTTCCCGCTCACCGCCAGTACGTCCCGGGCACAATGGTTCTCGCCACCACCTGGCAGACCCGTAGTGGTTGGCTCATTGTGAACGACTTCCTCGCCGTGGCGCCGTGGTACCGGTCGAATGAACGATCGGATCACCACCGTCGCACCCCGGGTGACTTTGACGCAAAGCACGTACTCGTGAGGACGGCCACTTGTCTTCACGGCAGTGTCGACATACTGCTCAACTGCGAACCATCCTTTGATTACGGTCGAGTTGACGCAGAGTGGGAGTACGAGGGTTCGGCCTACGACAAAGTTTCGACCAATAACCAGGGTTTTCCGCACCTCACTTTGACGGGGGATATGCGATTTGGCATAGAGGGACGAGCGGTACGCGCTCGTCATCGCCTCACCGAAGGTGAGACGTCGTTCGTGGTGCTGAGTTGGGGTGACACGCCGGCACCCTCGTCGCGCGCCGAGGTCGATACCTGTCGGGCCGAGACCAGTCGATTTTGGCGAGATTGGATCGATGGTGGCCGCTTTCCCGATCACCCGTGGCGCGAGTTTCTTCAGCGAAGCGCGCTCACGCTGAAGGGATTGACTTACGCACCAACGGGAGCTTTACTCGCGGCGCCTACGACGTCACTGCCGGAGAATCTCGGTGGTGGTCGCAACTGGGACTACCGCTACACGTGGATTCGCGACGCCGCTTTTACTCTGCGTGCCCTGCACGCCCTGGGTTTTGACACTGAAGCCGACGACTTTCTGGCGTTTCTTGGTGACGTACTCGAGACGCCGGGCGGTGTGATGTCCGGCGCCAAGAGAATGCGCGCCACGCTGCAAGTGCTGTATCCGGTCGACGGTGACGACGCTATTAAGGAGTTTGACCTCGATCACCTCACGGGTTACGGCGGTAGTCGTCCAGTGCGCGTTGGTAACGCGGCCTACAACCAAATCCAGTTCGACATTCTCGGTGCGATAGTGGACTGTGTCTTTGAACATACGCGCTCGCGAGACTCACTCAGTGAGCGGTCCTGGCGCATAGTGGTCCAAGCCGTCGAGATGGCGCTGCAGTGTTGGAAAGAGCCTGATCGAGGCATCTGGGAGGTCCGAGGCGAGCCCCAACACTTCACTTTCTCTAAGGTCATGTGCTGGGTTGCTGCCGATCGCGGCGCGCGACTCGCCGCCCTTCGAGGCGAGAAGACTCGCGCAGATCTTTGGTGGAGCGTCGCGAAAGAGATACACGCGGATGTTTGCGCCAACGCCATTGGCGAGTACGGCGGCTTCGTGCAGTCCTACGGCTCGGACCAATTAGACGCGTCGCTTTTGCAGTTGCCGCTTTTGGGATTTCTTTCGCCCGAGGATGAACGTATTCGCACCACGGTCTTGGCCATTGCCGACGATCTCAGTGACGGCCCGTTTGTCTATCGCTACCTCACCGAAAAGACTGACGACGGCATTGATGGCGAACCCGAAGGTACCTTCACCGTCTGTTCGTTTTGGCTGGTGTCGGCATTGGTTGAGATCGGAGAACTCGATCGTGCGAGAACGCAGTGTGAGAAACTCGTGGGTGCCGCGAGCTCACTCGGGCTCTTCGCTGAGGAACTCGATCCTAAAACCGCTCGTCATCTCGGGAACTTTCCTCAGGCGCTCACTCACCTCTCACTAATCCACGCGGTGTTGCACGTGATTGAAGCGGATCAGCGAACTACTGACACGATGATTGGCCCGGCTGGCTCGCCGAGTTGGTGGAACGCAGCCGGCAAGGATGAGCGCCCCGCTACTATGTCGTAATGCGCGGGGCAGTTCTTTTCTTGCGTTCCGTTTCGGGCCCTCACGACGACTGGCGAGGCCATTAGGTTTGTGATCAGGTAACGAACATGGTGAAACAGACCAGCAAGCACGACCAACCCACCCCGGCTGAAAGCCGCGGGTCAAAACGCGGCTCGGCCATGGCGGATTTGGTGGTCGTGGCCAATCGACTTCCCGTTCAGCACTCAACCAAGAACGGCAGCGACGGATGGCGACCTAGCCCCGGCGGTCTCGTCTCGGCCCTGACGTCGGTGTTGCAGAACCGTAACGGACTGTGGATTGGTTGGTCGGGATCGTCGGAGTATCAAAACGCGCCGCTCACGTATGAGGGCATTCGACTTAAGTCCGTCGACATCAGTCGCGAGGAGTACGACGACTTCTATCTGGGGTTTTCTAACGCAACTTTGTGGCCCTTGTACCACGACGCCATTCGCGCACCAACCTTTCACCGTTACTGGTGGCAGACCTACTCCAAGATAAATCTTCGCTACGCCACGGCGGCCGCCGAGTCGGTGGCGCAGGGCGGCACGGTGTGGATCCACGACTACCAACTCCAGCTCGTGCCCCAGATGCTGCGTGAGTTGCGCCCGGACGTACGTATCGGCTTCTTCCTGCACATACCGTTCCCACCGATCGAGCTCTTCATGCAGTTGCCCTGGCGTCGCGAGATACTGGCGGGCTTATTGGGCGCTGACCTTATTGGTTTTCAAGTTCCTCAAGCGGCCTCCAACTTCTCTCGCATGGCGCGACGCCAGTCCGCCGCCACCGGTACCGACTCGCTGCTGGACCTCAACGGGCGTTCGATTCGCGTTGGTGCCTTTCCCATCTCGGTCGACTCCGAGCAGATCGTGAAGTTGGCCCTCGATCCAGCGATTCGTGCTCGAGCAGTGGAGGTGAGGAAAGACCTCGGTGACCCAGAACTCCTGCTCCTCGGCGTTGACCGATTGGACTACACGAAGGGTATCCAGCAAAGAATCAAGGCGGTGTCCGAGCTCTTTAAAGACGGCTCGCTCAGCGCCGATAAGCATGTCATGGTCCAAGTGGCGGTGCCGAGTCGAGAGACGGACGCCCACTACGAAAGAGAGCGTCACCACCTCGAACAAGTGGTGAGTGAAATGAACGGGGAGCACGGCCTCCTGGGTAGTCCGGTGATTCACTATCTTCACCAGAATCTGCCTTTTGATGAGCTCGTGGCGCTCTACCTCGCCGCGGACATCATGATCGTGACGCCCTTTCGTGACGGCATGAATCTGGTGGCGAAGGAGTACGTGATGTGTCGCACCGACCTCACGGGCCGACTGGTGTTGAGCGAGTTCGCCGGCGCGGCCGCAGAGCTGCGTGGCGCTTTCATGGTGAACCCGCACGACCTCGAAGGAATTAAAGAGGCGATTCGTCTAGCGGTGAACGCGGGTCCCAAAGAGACCCGCGATCGGATGCTGCGAATGCGGCGAAAGACCCTGCGTCGCGACGTCTACGACTGGGCCGAGTCGTTTCTCGCCGCCCTTCAGCAGACGGGCATGTAATTTCCTTAGGAGTAGTGGCGACGCTCGTTTGCGTGGAGACGAATTGAGCGAGTGCTAGAGCTCGTCTATCAAATCGGCTACCGATTCGACCACTCGAGATGGCTGGAAGGCGAACGTTTCTATTTCATCGCGTTGCGCGACGCCAGAGAGAACAAGAATGGTTTCGATTCCGGCACCGGTGCCAGCGAGAATATCGGTATCCATGCGGTCGCCAATCATGATTGTTGATTCAGAGTGCGCGCCCATAATGCTCAACGCGTCGCGAATCATGACGGGATTAGGTTTGCCCACAAAGTAGGGCTTGACACCGGTCGCGCTTTCGATGAGCGCGGCCATGGCGCCACAACCCGGGTGCGAACCTTCCGGCGTCGGCCCGGTAGTTTCTGGATTCGTGGCGACGAAGGAACAGCCCTTTTCGATGAGTCGAACGGCCGTGGTGATGTCGTCAAATGAGTAGTTCCAGGTCTCACCGAGAACGACGTAGTCCGCGTTGGTCGTGCCATCGTGATAGCCAACGTTCTCGAGCGCTTCATGAAGACTGGCTTCACCGATGACGAAGGCCGTTCCCTTGGGTCGTTGGTCGTGGACGAACTGAGCCGTGGCGAGCGCCGAGGTCCACATCTGCTCTTCGGCGACTTCGAGGCCCATGATCGAGAGCTTTAGAGTGAGCTCTTTGGGTGAAAAGAGAGAGTTATTAGTCAAGACCAAGAACGCGCGCTTAGTGGTTCGAAGACGATCGAGGAAACGGTCGGCCCCGGGAACCATGTGACCGTTGACGATGAGCACGCCGTCCATATCGCACAGCCAATTAGTCGCGGTAGCCACGTTCTCCGTCTCTTCAACATGAATGCTCGGCGAAGTCTGCGCCGTTGATTGGCCCTTCAGACTCCAACTTACCGTTTAACGTAACGACGTACTGCGCTACAACACCAAGAGCGGCGTGAAGTGGTCACGGGCTCCATGCAGCGTCACAGCTACGCCAACATTTCAATGACCGCGTGGCTTTGGTCACGCGGTCATTGAAATGTCTGGGTGGACTAGGAGTTGAAACTAGTCCTGGTTATCACCTTGCTCAAATGACTTCTGGACACCAAAGCTGAGTCCTAAGTCACCACTAAATGAACCGTGGTCACCGCGATGTGACCCGTGGTCACCGTGACTGGCATGGTTGCGACTCTTCTTGCCATCTCGATTGGGTAGGAGGCCACCAATGATCGGTGTCGGAGTATCGACCGGAGCGATGATCACCCGTAGCGCGTCCAGCGTCGATCCGTCTGAGGCAATGTTGCCCGAGGCGAAAATCTTTGCACCAACGATGACGTCGGCCAGTGTGCCGGTGGCGTGTCCCTGGTCATAGGTCGTAGCCGAACTCACCACAATTGAATCAGTAGTTCCTTGAAAGTCCTTGATGGTGATGGTGTTACCACTTATCGCAGTGACGACTCCAGCTTCAAATGACGGGCGGATTTCTACCTTGAGAGCAGTGGTAGGAGCGGACGAGTCAACTTTCACGTCAACACGATTGCCGACGGCCAAACTGGAAGCGCTCAGTGAGACTGAACCTTCACTAAACGTGGTCGTAGGGGTAAACGTGTACGTCGTAAGTGAGCCGTCTTTACCTTGGACGGTTACCGACGAACTCGTGACCGCAGTCACGACTCCACTGGTGGATTCCTTGTGACCCGCGGTGCCAACGGCGACGCTCAGAGCGTCAAGTGACGTCAGGTTGGCGTCAATGGTTCCCTGCGCGGCGATTTTTGAACCGACGACGACGTCAGCCAACGTGCCAGCGGCGCCGTCGTTGCTGTACGTCGTTGCCGAACTCACGACGATCGTACGGCTAAATCCTTGGGGATCGCTAATCGTGATTGAGTTGCCGTTAACTGCCGTTACGGTGCCAAACAACTGCGCCAATTCAATGTTGACTGACGTCGCGATTGTCGGAGCCGATGGTGACGCGGTGATATCGGCACGGTCACCAACTACCAAAGAGGCCAACGTTGACGCTGACTCTTCTTCGGTATAGGTAGTTGTCGGCGTCAACGTAAACGTCGAAGTCGTACCGTCCCACTTCTGGATAGTCACTGACGTGGCCGTGACGGCAGTTACGTAACCACCGGAACCGCCCCTTGCGTAGTCGAAAGCCGATACCTTGCCACTAGCGCAGTCGTGATTCTTCGAACCGTCATTACGTCCACCCGAAGCTGAAGCGAGACTTGCGCCACCGACCGTTAGCGCCATACCCATGGCCAACGAGGTAACTGAACGGCTCACTATCTTGATCGTTCTCTTTTGCATGTAATCCCTTCATTGCTTTCGTTCAAGATGATCTCGAACCTTTTCAAGTCTCGTGTGGGAAGTTGTGAATGAAGTGTGAGACTCCTGTGAGGACTCTCAAAGTCGACACCGTCACGAACTTTCATAATGTGACAGAAAAGCCCCTGATTTGTCGCTTGATTACGAGGGATTCTTTGATGAGGGTTGGATGACAGCTCGATGGACAGAGTGGCAATTAAGAAGATTTCCTGATGAGCGTGTGGAGAACTAGAGAATTCCGACAAGAATCTGACTGTAAGGTGAGGCACTCTTTCGCACAGAATGCGCACAACCCTGCGCGAGGGAAAGCGCGTCACCAACCGCCAGATAGTGAAAGCGAATTCAGCTCGTTGGTGAGAAGCAAAAAGCCGTTGAGGCGGTATTTTCCAACAGGGTCGTCCATCGTTGACGATGAGTTCTTAACTTCACTTTGATTACTTGCCCTCTCGCTCGGACCTCGGCGACGCGTTGGCGTAAGTTCAACGTAAAATAGTGTCGATTTTGAACGTGATGATTGAGAAACTGAGGACAAAATGCCGGCGGTAACACCTGAAAAATGGACCGATCTTCCCCACCTGGTCACCAACGCCCTTGAGCCGACCACGGAGCGCTCGGTGCGATCGGTGACCACCGCGCCGAGCGGCCTCGAAGGCGAAGGATTTCCCGTACGACGGGCATTTGCCGGCGTGTCGATGAAAGACCTCGATCCCTTCGTTCACATGGATCAAATGGGCGAAGTGGACTACTCTCCGGGCGAGCCCAAGGGAACGCCCTGGCATCCACACCGCGGTTTTGAAACCGTCACCTACATGATTGACGGCACGTTCCAACATCAAGACTCCAACGGCGGCGGTGGTCTCATAGAGAACGGCGCCACGCAGTGGATGACCGCTGGAAAGGGAATTCTGCACATCGAAACTCCGCCCGAAGAGCTCGTGGTGGCCGGTGGGCTCTTTCACGGAATACAACTCTGGGTCAATCTTCCGTCAAAGGACAAGATGATCTCGCCGGCGTATCAAGGTCTTGAGGCGAACGACGTCGTGATGGTGTCCTCGCTCGACGGAGAGTCACTCGTGCGAATTATCGCTGGTGATGTCGCGGGACATCGTGGTCCGGGTTCAACGCACACGCCCATGGCAATGACCCACGTTTCGATCTCTCCCCGGGCGCTACTCGATCTGCCGTGGGATCCGTCGTTCAACGCTCTCGTTTACGTGCTCGCCGGTACCGGTTTTGTGGGCAGCGAGAAGCGTCCCCTAGAGATGGGTCAACTCGTCTCCTTTGGTCCGGGCGAATGGTTACGTCTGAGCGCCGGCGCTCGTCAAGACTCGCGAACGGTTAATTTCGAACTCTTGGTTCTTGGCGGACAACCCATTGGCGAACACGTCGAGCACTACGGCCCCTTCGTTATGAACACGCGCTCGGAGATTATTCAAGCAATGGAAGACTTCGAAGCCGGCCGCCTTGGCGTCATTCCAGCGAACGCTCTGATGCCCCACGTCCTAGACCCCAACCCCGTTCGAACGGAACGTACGGGAATCTGAGTACCGTGGGATGATGAACGAGCCGTCGCGAGGTGACACTAGAGCCTTTGACGTTATGGAAAGGACCACTCATGGATGACGGAAATATTTTGAAACACATCGAGGAGCTCTCGAATGAAGAGCAGAAACTCGAGGAGTCGCATCACGGTACGCCGCTGTCGAATGATCAATTGGCTCGCCTAAAAGCGGTCGAGGTCGAACTCGATCAGGCGTACGACCTCCTTCGTCAACGTCGGGCTCGTCGTACCGCTGGCCAAGACCCCGACTTGGCATCGGTTCGAAAAGAAGATGTCGTCGAGAACTACTTGCAGTAACTGATGTGTCGTTACGATCCGCTGTCATCTCATTGCCCGCCAACGAGATGACGGGACTGCGTGTATTGATTCGTTTGTAGGATGAGCTCGTGGACTTGGAGCTGAGTGGACGCGTTGTCCTCATTACTGGTGGTAGCGACGGCCTAGGCTTGGGCCTCGCCCAGAAGTTAGTCAGCGAAGGCGCGCGCGTCGCGGTCTGTGGGCGCGACGGTGATCGGCTCCGTCGAGCTCAGGTACTCCTGGGCGACGACGCGCTGTGTTTTAGAGCCGATGTCACAAAAACCGCAGAGCTTGACGCATTCATCGACGAAACGCTCGCGCGCTACGATCGGCTCGACGGGGTAGTGAACAACGCTGGTCAGACCGCGGGGAGTTCGATCGCCGAATCCGACGACGAAATGTGGCGTCGGGACTACGAATTAAAGGTCATCGCGGCGCTGCACGTGTCGCGACGGGTGTTGAATGCTCTCGAAGATACCAAGGGTGCACTCGTCAACGTACTGGCGATCATGGCCCGAACACCAGGGGCGAATTCGACACCAACCACCGCTTCTCGCGCTGCCGGACTCGCCCTCACCAAGGCCATGGCCAACGAAGTCGGACCACGCGGCGTACGAGTCAACGCGATCTTGATTGGCCTGATTGAGTCTGGGCAGTGGGTTCGACGAGCGAATATCGCCAAAGTGTCGCTCGACGAGTTCTACGCCACGATGGTCAAAAGTTCGAAGATCCCGCTGGGTCGAGTGGGAAGGACAGAAGAGTTCGCCGATCTCGCAGCTTTCCTACTTTCACCACGGGCGAGCTACATCACGGGCACAGGCATCAGTATTGACGGCGGACTCTCTCCCGTCATCTGAGGGTGCGACGAGCAACACAGCTTCAAACAAAGTTCAACTTTGAGATCCGCCCAACTCGTCGAGCACACGGTGGAGGTTGCTGACGACATCCATTGCAGTTCCGTAGGCGTGGAGACGCGAGCCGGCGCGTCCGTGGAGGTGCGCCGCGAGAGCTGCGGCTTCAAAGGGACTGTGTCCGCGAGCGATGGTGGCGGCGATAAGACCGGCCAGCACGTCGCCGGTCCCGGCTGTCGCTAACGCCGGTGTGCCGGAAGTCACGACACGGAGTATGCCCGCGGGGTTCGCGATGACGGTCGTGGGACCTTTTAGAAGCACGACGCAGCCCGTCGACTGAGCCATCTCGCGCACCGCGTCAAATCGATTCGCTCCAAGTGGTTGACCGCTCAGTCGAACGAACTCACCCTCGTGTGGTGTGAGAACCCACGACGCGTCACGTGGGGAAAGTTCCTCAATCATCGACCGGTCGAGTCCATCGGCGTCCAACACCACTGGGAGGTTGAGATTGGCGAGGCGATCGTGCAACCATTCGGCCGCGTTGGGCCCAAGTCCCGGACCGGCGACAACTGCGCGACATCGATGGTCTACTTTGGTGTCGGTCGAATGCACCACTTCGGGTGGAAGTGTCACTAGCGACGCGACGTCACCTCGGCTCGAGAGGCGAATCATTGACGCTCCACCGGCGAGCGCGCCATTAAGTACGAGCTCCGCCGCGCCCGGCATGAGCGTGGAGCCCACCAGCGCTTCGACAGCGTGTGACCACTTATGGTCGATGTTGTCAAAATGAACCATGGCGGCGAGATCGTCGTCGACGATGAGTCCGTTTGAGAAGGTCGTCACAATATTGAGTCCTGCGAAGCGCAGTTCGCCCACGTAGCGCGTTGCCGGACCCATGAGATGACCTGGTTTCAGCGCGCCGAGCGCCAGTGTTACCGTGGCGACGAGAGGTTCGCCAAGAACCAAACCAGTGTCGGCGTCAATGCCCGAGGGAACGTCGACCGCTAAGACGCGAGTGCCGGAGGCAACTTTTGGTGCGATATACGCGCGCGACAGACCAATGCCAAAGGCGGCGTCGATAACGAGATCGAACCCACGAAGCTCGCTCGGCATGTGCTTCACATCCCGTACGTCCACGCGTGCACCTCGCGACGCCAGCCACTCAGCGGCCACCTGTCCGTCAGCACCGTTTAGTCCTGGCCCGACTACGACCGCGACGCGAGCGCCGTAGCATGATCCGAGCATTTTCTTTGCTTCGAGGGCAACTGAGGTGCCCGCTAGCCTCACCAACGCGTCCTCGCCGCGGTGCCCGAGAGCCTTTGCGTCAGATTCGCGCATCTCACCACACGTCAGAATGGGAATCACGTACCCTCCTCAACGCAGTCGCTGCCCCAGTTGCCGCAGTAATCCAATGCTAATGAGGCCGAAGGGCGATCAAACTTTGGCGCGAGACGTTAGTCGAAAAGCACGAAGCCGCCACCCTTGAAGGGTGGCGGCTTCGTGCAATGTGTTTGACGTTACTTCAGCCAACTCGGAATCGGAGTGACGTCCAACTTTTTCGTCGACGTGATCGGCGAACCCTTTGAGTTGCCCGTGGAGTACACCGTGGTGTTGGACTCGGTTGCCTTCACCGGCGGTTTGGTACCGTTCGGCGTAATCGTCGCGAGTGCTCCACCCATCAGACCCTGATGATTGGTCGCCGAGTAGCGAAGCGGCGTAATCGCCGGGGTGTCCAGGGTCATGGACTTCAACTTCTGGATGAATCCGCCACGTGTGACGTTCCTACCTTCAGCCTTGAGCGCCTCTGCGAACGCGACAGCGTATCCGGCACCGTAGAGTTCGTTGCCCGTAATGATCGACGTCTTGGTGAAGGATGGGAAGTCCGTCTTGTCAGCCAAGAGCACCTTACGGAGCCAAGGAATCCAAGGGTCGGAATTGTTCGTGACGCTGGGCCAGGAGTCGAGAGTGATCGCGTTGGCTTCGCCAACATTGTTCACCGACGTCGGGTCAGAACCAACGCTGGAAATGATCCACTTGGGCGAGTAACTCAAAGCTTTTGCCACGCTCAAGATTCCTGACGTAAAGCCCGGCACGGAGTCGAGGACGACAACCTGCACGCCGTTGGCCGCAAGCGTGCCGACGTCGGTCTGAATGTCGCTCGACGAACCTGTTATGGCGTCCGCGGCGTTGTAGCTCAGGTGGTTAGCCGTCGAAATGGAAAGTCCGCCGTCCTTCAGACCGAGAAATCCATTGGCACCGAAGTCGTCGTTCTGGCCAATGAAGCCGACGGTCTTGCCCGCGTAGTGAGCCTTGATGTACTTGGCAAAAATCTTGCCTTCGGCTTGGTAACTGGCCTGGAACCCAAACAGGTTCGGGTAGTTACGGGGAGCGTCCCAGGCACTGGAACCGGAGTTGACGAACAGCTGTGGAACGCCGTTTTGCTTTAGGTAGCTTTTGACGCTCTCTTGAGCGGCCGTGCCCAGCGAACCGACCGTTGCAAAGACGTGGTCTTGGGCAACGAGCACCTGGTTCTGACTAAGCGTCGTGACGCTCGTTCCAGCCGTGCAGCCGAGACCGTACGACGCGAGGTCGTAGCAGTCGTCGAGACGGATGTAGCGGATCTTGCGTCCGTTAATGCCGCCCTTGGCGTTGATGAACTTAAACACTGCGTTCGCCGAAGCGGACACCGACGCGTAACTCGCCGCAATACCGGATAACGGAACAGATGCACCGATTGTGATGCTCGAGGCGGTGACCCCGGGTGTGCTGGCGGCGCTGGCGCTGCCAACAATTAGTCCTGTTGTGGCTATTCCGAGCGTAAGCGCTGAAACAGACAGCAACGTTATGGAACGTCGAAGACGGCCTTTTAACATTTAAATCCCCCTGTGTGAACTTTTAGGTACAACCTACGTATTAATCTACTTCGTTTGCTGTGGCTCTATGGGGTCGGGCCCGGAGGAGTCGTCTGATGGGATTCGTCAAGCTTACGAGTCCGCGTGGCGCAAAGAGCATCGTGAGGATGAGGAGGACACCAAAAATAATTCCCTGCATATTTGCGCCCAGGTTCGATGTTGGATTGACGCCGGTGAGTGAGTTGACGTGAGCAACGAGGTTGGCGCTGAATGAGTAGATGATGCCACCGATGACGGCGCCACTTAAGGTGCCGATGCCGCCGAGGACCATCAGCGTCAAGAGCGTGATGGACAGCGTAAGAGGGAACGTTTCTGGTCGCACCGACGCCTCAAGCAGTGAATAGAGCGCGCCGCCAAGGCCCGCGAATGCCGCCGAAACTACGAAGGCCATCGACCTGGTGCGCGCGAGATTGACGCCCATGAGTTCGGCGGCGACATCGTTGTCGCGAACGAGTCGCATGGCACGTCCACTTCGACTGTGAAAGAGGTTGGCCATGAAGAAGAAGGCCACGCCCGCCGTCACGATTGCCAGGTCGGCGGTCCACTGAGCGTTGGCGCTGATGGCCGCGTTTTGTCCGCTAAAGAAGTGCGTGAACCATTTAGGCGTGACGAGGGAGTTCATAAAGATCCCGCCCTCGCCTCCCGTGACCGAAGTGAAGTTCTGCGCTAGGGGAGTGACGGCCGCAGAGAACGCCAGCGTCATGCCCGCGAGATACGGACCGCGTAACCGTGTTGAGGGAATTGCAACAATCAGTCCGCTAAAGCCACCAACGACGACTGCTAAGACGAAAGTAAAGATCAAAGGCGTTGTCGAATGATGATGAGCCCAAATTCCCGCAGCGTAGGCGCCAACGGCCATGAAGCCAGAGTTCCCGAGCGAAATCTGTCCGCTCCATCCGGTGAGCCAACTCAGACCCAAGATGACGATGGCGATCGCCGCTCCACCGGCGAGTTGGGAGTCGGCGACGGGGGGAAGCACGAACGTGATGGCGAGAGTAAGCAGCGTTAAGAGCAAAACGCCAAGTAGACGCTCGTGCGTGGTGTCTTGTTTACTAAGGGATGTCCACCAGTTCATTACACCCTCCGACTGGAGTTCTTTGTAAAGAGGCCTTGAGGGCGAATCATGAGGGCGATGACCAAGATGATGATGCCGCCGAGGGGTGCGACGTTGGGTGACCAGTAAGCGAGGATGAATTGCTCGGCAAGTCCAATGGTTAGACCTCCGGCCACTGCGCCAATTGGTGACTCGAGTCCTCCTACGGCCGCTGCGATGAAGCCCGCGACAAAGATGCCGTCCATATTTGTTGGGAAGAGTCCGAAGCTCCCCGAGGCGATGATGACCGCAGCGATGGCGCCCACTCCTGCGGACAAAATCCAGCCGATCGTCAACATGCGACTTACTCGAACACCGAGAAGTCGCGACACTTCAGGAGCCAGGGCGGAGGCCCGAAGTTGGAGACCAAGTTTCGTGAAACGAAACAATCCGGCCATGAACAACATGATGCCGATCGCGAGGAGTATCTGAAAGATAACGAACGAGGAGAGGAACACGAGATGCCCGTTTGATTGAAAGTAAATCTGGGAGAACGGCTCGGTGATGTTGCGAGTCGTACTCGTCCAAATGGCGGCGGCTAGAGCCTCGAGCACACCAAGAAAACCGACCATTACGACGATGGGATTGATCTCTGGCTTGCCGTAGAGGGGGCGAATCAGGACTCGCTCGGTCGCGCCACCCAGCGCCATTCCTACAACGACGGAAATAATGACACACCACCAGTATCCGACGCCCCGGTCGATTTCGGTCATGCCAATGTACGTGGCGAACATTGCCATCGCACCCTGGGCAAAGTTCAAAACGTGCGTCGACTGCCAGATGATCACGAGACTAAGAGCGACGAGGGAGTAGATAACGCCCTGTGCGAGTCCGCCAAAGATGTTGTGCATGAAAGATGAGGAGAGGAACGTGGTCATGGGACCACCACACCTAAGTAGTAACGACGCAAGTCTTCGTCTTCGGACACCGTCGTGGCGTCGGCGTTGGCGACAACCGAACCGAGGTGCAGAACGACCGCGTGGTGCGCAATGCGCAACGCGCTCTTCGCGTTTTGCTCGACCAAAATCACCGTTAGGTTCTGCGTTTCACACAGTTGGTGGATTGATCGCATCAGCTGTGCAGTGACTTGAGGAGCAAGTCCGAGTGAAGGCTCGTCGAGCAACAGGACCCGAGGTTTGGCGATGAGCGCTCGCGCCATGGCGAGCATCTGACGTTCACCACCCGACAGTGTCGCGCAGTACTTTTTTCGACGTTCACCGAGGATGGGAAAGCGCGCGTACTGCTCTTCGACACCTTCGGCGAAGTTGACCTTGCTCGAAAGCGCGCCGAGTCGAAGGTTCTCTTCGACGGTCAACTCTTCGATAACGCCTCGACCTTCGGGAACGTGGCCAACGCCACGCCGGGCAATGTTCTCAGTTGCCACGCCGACAAGGTCCGCCTCGTCTAAGCGAATCGAGCCACTCTGTGGTTCGACGAGCCCAGAGATCGTTCGAAGCAGTGTGGTCTTTCCTGCTCCGTTGGCACCCAACACGGCAGTAATTTTGCTAGTCGACGCTTCGAAGCTCACGTTGCGCAGTGCCTTGACTGCTCCGTAGTTGACCGAGAGGCCCTCGACGCGAATCACTCGTCGATGCCCAGATATGCCGCGAGTACGTCGGGGTTGTTGTTGATCTCACTTGGCGAACCCTTAGCAATGACTTGGCCAAAATTCAACACGACGAGTTGCTGGACGAGTTGCATGACAAAGTCCATATTGTGTTCGACCAGCAGCACGCTCATCGATGATCGAAGTTCGACGATGAGCGCTATGAAATCCTCGAGTTCGTTCTCGTCGAGTCCTGACGCCGGCTCGTCCAACATCAAGAGAGACGGGCTCTGCATGAGTGCGCGCGCAATCGAGACTTTCTTCGCGATGCCGTAAGGTATACCGCTCGGTAAGGCGCTGGCAAACTTGGTGATACCGAGTCGCTGGAGTTGCACCATCGCTTCTTCGCGGAGGGCACGTTCGTGTCGATGACCTGACGGCAGGCCCAGTACCGAGCTCCAGGTGCCACCGCCCAGTCGACTCTGCGCTCCGGCCATGACGTTCTCCATCACGCTCATGTGACTGAAGAGCCCAACACCCTGAAGGGTTCGAGCGATGCCCGACCGGGCGAGTTGGGGTGGCTTCAGCGAGCCTCGTCCAAGCAGTGGAAACCTTATCGTTCCCGACGTTGGCTTTTGAAATCCGCATGCCACGTTGAACGCCGTCGTCTTACCGGCACCGTTAGGGCCGATAAGCCCGACGATTTCGTTCTCTCCCACCTTGAAGGAGACGTCGTAGAGTGCGAGAAGTCCGCCAAATCTAACCGAGACGTGTTCGAATTCGAGTGCGAATTGGCGAGTGCCTGTTTCCGTCATCGCGTTAGAAACTAGCCCGAAGTGAGAACTGACGATGGTGCAGTCAGCATCGAATCGTCATGAGTGTTGGATTGTCGAAGCGCAAGCATGGGCATGCTTCTAGGAAACCACACTCGTGCAGTGTCGGCACCTGGTGGCGGCGAGCGGTAGGTCACTCGAAAGGCACTCGGGACAGGTTTTCGTCGGAGGGGGTGGATCAGGTACTCCAAATACCGGCGTTCCTTGTTTGGCCATGTACCTGCGGTACGGCACGACGAGGACGAAGTACACGACAGCCATGAAGATAATGAAATAGATGATCGCGGAGATGAATTTTCCAAGCGCGATGAACTGATCATTGAGCGTCCAACCGAGTCCCGGTCCGGCGGAGCTATCGCCGGCGAGCGCGTTGATCAGGGGCGCGATGATGTTCGTCGTAAAGGCAGATATGAGAGTGCTGAAGCCCAGCGCGACGACCAGTCCGACGGCGACGACAATGAGATTGCCGCGCATGAGAAAGTTTCGGAATCCCTTGAGCATGTTGTCTCCAATCAAAAGGTCGCCACGACTCTAGCGAGAGCGTTCTAAATGAGTTGAGGCGCGGCCAACAATATATCGATGGTGGGTTAGCCTGAGTGCGAGGCGATGCCGTTAATCGTTGAAATAATCTCCTCAGCGCTGGCGCCGGGGCCAAAGACCGCCGCGACGCCGTGTTCTCGTAGTTCATCCAAGTCTTGAGGCGGCACGATGCCGCCAAGAACGACCGGAATATCCGAGCCACGTTCCCGCAGAGCTTCCACCACCAGTGGCGCGAGGGTCATGTGTGCTCCAGAGAGCATCGAGAGACCTACGACGTCGACGTCTTCTTGTATCGCGGCCGTAGCAACGGTTTCGGGTGTTTGGAAGAGCCCCGTGTACACGACTTCCATGCCAGCATCGCGAAGTAGTCGCGCGACGACTTTGATGCCCCGGTCGTGGCCGTCGAGTCCAACTTTTGCTACGAGCACGCGCACGTTCACAGCGAGGGAATCTCGACGTGTCGACCAAAGACGCCGGCCAGGGCTGTCATCATTTCACCTACCGTGACGTACGCCTTGGCCGCGTCGATTAGTGCGGGCATCAGATTCATCTCGGGATCGCTCGCCTCGCGCGAGAGACGCTCTAGGGCTGTGCGTACTTGATCGTCGTCGCGGTCCGCGCGGACTTGGCTGAGTCGCGCGAGCTGCTTATGTTCGTCGGCGTTGGTGATGCGCAGCGTGGCGAGGACGTCCTCGTCGTTTCCTTCAAGGAACTCATTCACGCCCACGACGACGCGTTCTCCAGAATTGAAGGATCGTTCGAGTTCGTAGGCGGAGTCAGAGATACGGCCCTGAAACCAGTTTTCCTCGATTCCTCGAATGCAACCTTCGAGCATCGAGCCCTCACCCATCTTGCTGATCTGGGCGAAAATGATTTCAGCTTCTCGCTCCATCTCGTCGGTCAACTCTTCAACGAACCACGATCCGCCAAGTGGATCGGCGACGTTGGCGACGTTCGTTTCGTTCGCGATGATCTGCTGCGTTCGCAGTGCAATACGCGCGGCTTTCTCAGATGGGAGCGCCAAGGCTTCGTCCATGGAGTTGGTGTGCAGGGACTGCGTGCCGCCGAGGACGCCGGCGAGAGCTTCGATGGCGGTGCGCGCGATGTTGATCTCGGGCTGCTGGGCGGTGAGGGAGACACCCGCCGTTTGGGTATGAAAGCGAAGCTGCCACGAACGCACGTCGCTCGCGCCGTAGTGCGCTTTCATCCACTTCGCCCATAGACGACGCGCCGCTCGGTACTTGGCGATCTCTTCAAAGAAGTCGATATGCGCGTTGAAGAAAAAGGAGAGTCGGGGCGCGACGGCGTCGACCGCTAGTCCGGCCTGTTGGGCGAGTTCGACGTAGGCGAAGCCGTTCGCGAGGGTGAAGGCCAACTCTTCAACGGCCGTGGAGCCGGCTTCTCGGATGTGGTAACCCGAGACCGATATGGAGTTCCACTTGGGCATCTCCGCGGCGGTGAAGGCAATGGTGTCGCGAACGAGGCGCATGGACTGGCGTGGAGGGAAGACGAACTCCTTCTGTGCCTGGTACTCCTTCAAGATGTCGTTCTGCAGCGTCCCGCCCAGTCGATCTCTCGTAACGCCCGAATCTTCAGCCTGAGCGACGAAGAGCGCCAGCATCACCGCGGCGGGGGAGTTGATGGTCATCGACGTCGTGATCGTCGCCAGATCGATGCCCGCGAAGAGGTCGCGCACGTCAGCGAGTGAGTCAATGGCCACGCCGCATCGCCCGACCTCTCCTAGAGACATGGGGTCGTCGGAGTCCAGACCGAGGAGCGTGGGCATGTCAAACGCCGTTGAGAGTCCGGTGCCGCCGGCACGGATGATCTCTCGAAAGCGGATGTTGGTGTCGGCGGCGGTACCAAAACCCGCGAACATGCGCATCGTCCAGAGCTTCGTGCGGTACATCGAGGCGTGAACCCCACGGGTGTAAGGGTAGACGCCGGGAAACTCGGCGCTGTGTGGTCCATAGACCGGCGCGAGAGGTATGCCCGACATGGTTGTGAATTTTCCGGTTCGCTTTGGCGCTGCGGCGAAGAGACGACGCCACTCTTCTCGAGCACTCTCCTCGGTCACCGGACAACCTCCATTGGCGAACTCACAACAAAATCAGCATAGAGTCCCAGGCATTGGAGCGGTTTTCGCGCGCTGGAGCGATGGATGCACGCTCCTAGTGATGGAACCGGAGGTAGACCAAGGCAACGGCGAGGACCATGGTGGCCCAACACAGCGCGCGAAGCGCGCTCTCGAGTGGCGCGAGGAGAGATTCACTGGTGATCGGCACGGTTTCTCCGCTCAAAAGAACCTGCGTTCCTTCAATGGAAGCGGTGCGACGGCGCACGTCGCGCGCGGGCGTCGATAGTCTGCGCTGAGTTAGGGAGATGAGCGCGGCGAAGGCACCGGCGAAAAGTGCCGGGATGGTGAGCGTTGCGTGTTGGGCGAAGTACGCCGTGAGTAGGGGAAATGCTCCCCATCCGAGTGAAAAGACAGAGTCGGAGTGGAGGCGACCGTTGAAGAGTTCGAGATTGTAACCCAGCGCAATGACGACACCGACGACGATGAAAACCGCGAGATACGCACTCACGAGAAACAGACCAACGACACCCAAGACGACGGCACCCCCCAGGCCGAGTGTCGAGGCCGTCACCAGTTGCCACGTGGGGAGCGAAGTTCCAAGTGGGCGACCGTGCAACTCATCGAGAGCGTGGGCACCCACGCCGACGGCGAGGGAGAAGGCGAGAAGTGTAAAGGCGAGACGAACGGCGTTGACCGGACCCACGAGGCAGGCGCCAATGACCACGAAAGAGAGGTGCAACAAGGTGTAGGGCGGGTGCAACAGCGTCCACCAGTCTCGAAGTGCCCGTCGTTTAAGAAGCGAGGGCTGGGCGTAAAAGGCTGGTCCGCCGAGCGACGTCTTCTTGGGAGTGAATTTTGACATCGTCACTTCGATCGATACCCCCACATGACGAGACCGCCGCCCAGACTCATCGATCGGTGTTCGACATGCTCAACGCCCGCGTGCTCCCAGGCGTTAACGGTCCAGTGCAGGGGATAACTCTTGTAATGGGTGGAAATGCTGGGTCCGAGGAATCGTCCAACGTCCCACCAACCCTTACCGCCCGTCAGATATCCGGCCACCGGAAGCACTGCTCGGGTATAGAACCACCACGCGAGTCGCCACCCGAACGAGCTCGGAACCGAGAATTCAAGATTGGCGATTGGTCCGCCGGGCTTCACTACGCGGGCCAGTTCGGCCATCGTGGCCCTTGGGTCATCGACGTAGCGCAGCAGATACGTAAAAGTCAGTGCGTCGAAGGTGGCGTCGGCGAAAGGGAGTTGCTCTCCTCGACCGAGAACGAGCGATACACGCTCGGTCAGTTTCGAGGAGTTGACGTTGGACTGTCCTTCGCGCAACATGTCCTCACTGAGGTCGAGCCCGACAATGTGCGCTGACGTTCTTTTGGCTAGTGCTTTGGTTACGGCGCATGGTCCACAAGCAACGTCCAGGACCAGACTTGGCTCAGACCCCACGACGTGATCGAGCATCACTGTTCGCCAGCGCCGGTCTTGACCCAGCGAGAGGAGTGCCGCGAGGAAGTTGTATCGAGAAGGTAGCGGCGCGAAAAGTGCTTTGGAAAACTGATTTGGCGTCTTGCGCGACGCCTCGACGTCCCTATTCCTCGTCATTTCGCGGGGCACGTTTTGGCTCGGGACGCGTACCCGCGGTCAACGGATGCAATCGCCGTGCTACTGGGTAGGTTCACGTGGCCTCCTAAGTCGCCAAGAAGCGAGGAGGCGGCTTTCTCAAACCCCAACCTCCTACCAGCGATTTTCACACCCTAATCGGCGTCCTTTCAATCCAGAGTCGCATCGACTTTTTTATGTCCCGATGACGCGGCGAGTTCGGGAGTCCGCGGAAGCGAGCCTTCGTCTGCGACGGGGGTTTGACGCGTTCGACGAAAATTCGCGGAAGGTTTCCGATGAAATTCAAGCAAAGGGAACTAGGCTGAGGTTCTATCTCACAGATGAGAATAGAAAGCGCTGAATCAAGACCTAGTTGAGCGTTTCCGTAGTTCGAGGAGACCCAACAGTGGAGCGACGAGCGTTGCGAGTTGAATCGATAGGTAAAGCAACTCGGGACCGATTACGTGCCCGCTGACCGATTAGTTCACATCTTCGAACTCATGGCGAAGTACGAGGCCGACAACTCTCACGGCATCTCGCTGTGTACCGTCGCGGCGGAAGTTACCAACCTCAGTGGTGCTTCAATCTTGCTTGATTCTGCCGACGAACAGTTCACGCCACTATGCGCGGGCAACGACGTCGCTCAGAAACTGATGGATCTTGAAGTCATGTTGGGAGAGGGCCCAGGTATTGACGCGAGTCGTAGTGGCGTGGCACTCCACGAAGCCAACCTCATGTCACCCGAATCGACGCGTTGGATGTTTTATACGCCCGAGGCAGTGGACGTCGGTGCGCGAGCCGTCTTTGGCTACCCGATTCGCATTGGCGCGGCTCGCTTTGGCTCACTGAGTCTCTTTCGTGACCGGTCGGGATCGCTGAGTTCATCGCAGTCCTCAGACGCCTATCTCATGGCGTCAGTTATTGGTCGCGCGGTGTTGGCGATGCAAGCGGGCGCCCCCGGAGGGGCCCTCGTCAATGAACTGGGCGGGAATTCAGCGCTCAATTTTACCTTTCATCAAGCGGCGGGAATGCTGGCGGTGCAAGCTTCGCTCTCGGTAAAGGATGCGCTCGTGGCGTTGCGCTCGCACGCTTACGCAACCGATTCGTCACCCGTATCCCTGGCCACGCGCGTCGTCACTCGTCAGACCCTCTTCGACCCTCAAATGGGCATCTGGCGAGAAGCAGTGGGGGCTTAGTAACCGATGAAACCGCTAACCTTTCTTGTAGTACCTAAGCGATATTGTCTGTTGACGCCAGTCGCTATGGAATGATTGAGGGACGGGGGTATAGATGGCTAGGGAATCTCTCTTAATAGCAACGTTGGTCGAACTGGCTGACAATCTCGTCGACCACTACGACGTCATTGACGTGCTCACGGTTCTCAGCGATCGTTGCGTCGAAGCGGTTGATGTCGACGCCGCGGGCGTGATGCTCGCCTCACCCGGCGGGGAGTTGCAGTACGTCGCTTCTTCGAGTGAGACAATGCGAATTTTGGAACTCTTTCAGGTTCAGGCAAATGAAGGTCCGTGCATTGACTGTTTTCGAGATGGCCACGCAATAATTAATCATTCTCTTGCCGACTCTCACGATCGATGGCCGAATTTTACGCCCCGAGCCCTCGCGCAAGGTTTCCAATCAGTGCATTGTCTACCCATGCGGCTTCGCGGTCGAACAATCGGCGCACTTAATCTCTTCCGCACGCTTCAAGGACCACTGGGCGACGACGACGTGGCCGTTGCACAGGGGCTAGCGGACGTCGCCACGGTCGCCATTCTCCAGCATCGTTCAAGTGTCGATGCCGACACGCTCAACGATCAGTTGAGCAGTGCACTCAATAGCCGCATCATTATTGAACAGGCCAAGGGCATCGTGAGCCAGTCGACGTCTTGTGACATGGATGAAGCGTTTAGTCGGTTGCGCGCTCAAGCCCGGAACCATAACGAGGGCCTCACGGACGTGGCCTTTCGAATCGTCCACGGAACGCTTCCCGTGGCCGATCTCGACCTTCCAAAGAACACCGCGGCGAAGTAGATATCACCGTTAACGCGAAGGTGGCGTTGGCACCTTAGGGCGTTCTCGGCCGTTTCTTAGGCAACGCTCGTCATCAGCGCGGCCCCCGCGGTCTTCAAGCGCTGCGACGTGCGTGCGCACGAACATTCCGAACCTGCTTCTAACGCGTGAAGCGTTCACGTTTGAGCATCGATATTGAACGAAGTCGAGATTCTTCAAGGCGCGGTCTCTTGCGGTGGTACTCTTCTGCCAGGACGTCAAGACCCCGCATCCTTCTCAGCTGGCCGTTGGTCAGGCCTTAAGAAGAAGGATTGAAATGGTTTTAACGGGGATGGGCCTCAGTACGATTGGCGCGGCGGTTGGCGCAATGATGGGCTGGGCCGTGACCTACCAGGTGAACGATGTTCGACTCTCCACCGATGGCGTACTTCTCGTGATCGCCGGCAAAGCCGGATTTCCTGTCTCGTCGATCGTCTTTGGAGTATCGCGCAAATCAATGGACCCGGGTCGCCACACGATCGGTCGTCGGGTGCTCGACCTGCTGGGCCACGCTAGTTCGGTGCACGAAGAGACGGTGCGTCGTGAGACGTCGAATCGCGTCCACGTTGACTCTGGGAAAGCGTCGAGAGTTGTGACGTTCAGGTTGTTCATCAGCGGCGGTACCGCGATGAAACACCATTCGAAAGGAAGTACGCATGTTTGTTCGTTCAGGCACGGTGATCGTTGTTCTCGTGGTCGTTATCCTGTTTCTCATTTTCCGGTGACCGCCAAGGGCAATGGTGACCGTTTTGAAGTTGCCGAGCGTTCGAGAGCGTGGACACCAATCCCTCGTGTGGCTTCTGCTCACCGAGAGACAAATCGAAATATCCGAGGAGTAATCACTTCTCTAGAGCAAAAGGAAGAGGACCAACAATGAGTATGAAAGACAAAGCAAAGAACATGCTCCAGATCTCCAAGGGAAAGATGAAAGAAACCACGGGTGGCGCTATTGGAAACCCCAGCCTGGAGGCTCACGGCGTTCATGATCAGAAAATGGGAAATCTAAAACAGGCGGGCGAGAAGGTCAAGGATGCATTCAAGAGACGATGAACTGGACGAAAAACCGAACGTCGAAAGACCGAGTGGGCTGATGAGTAACTCACTTCCGGTGGCGGAATCGAGGATTGCCGACGGCACTATTCAAGGCGACGTGGAACGTCTCATAAAGGTTGCCGCGCAACTTTTTTCACTGATTGAGGGAAAAGTGCATGAGCTAGAAGACGAACTCGTGACGACCTTCGATGAGAACGTTCGCGTCAGTGGTCGGGGCGTAATTAAAGAGGAGCTAATCCAATCAGCCGCCAGCCTCGACTCGTCGTTGCAAGAGATTCGTGATCATCTCGGACGAGAAGACGCGCGATTTACCAAGCGCCGACTCTTTCTGAGTCGACAGTTTTCACGGCCTAATTTGGGAGTGGGTGAGAGTCTTGAAGCGAGCTGAACGAGCCCTGTCACTCGATGATCGGCAGTTACGGCGTCTAGCTCGATCTGATGAGTTGCGGGCCTCCCTCATCCGATCCCGGGAGATTCCCGCCAGCGCCGACTCACGGTCCTCATCTCCAAGGGGCACGAGTTCTCTCCTTGAACTCGCCCCGCGAGCAGGGTCGTTGGGTCGCCAGGCATCGAGCCGCGAGTCCTTTAGTTCCGCCGGGGGCCGTGGCGTTGATCGCTTTTGGAGGCACTTCGCAATGAAGTGGCGCTCTTTTGAAAATCGTGCGGAGTGGCGAGGGTTTGATTGAGATATTGTTGCCAAAGTTAGCCACTCGACGACCTCATTGGCTCTTCAGTCTCCCTGCTAAAGAGCCAATGAGGATTACCCCTTTGGAGTTTCGTTTTCTCGTAGCGACTCGTGATGAGCTACTTGGCTCTCCTCGCGCTCGATAAGTTCCTCGTCGTCGGCCACCTCGATATGGACGAGAAGATCGTCAGCGTTTGGTGAGGTTCGTATCAGTTCATCGAGCTTCAGTTGAAGAACCGTTTGTTGGCGACTCTGCGTGTGTTGAATAACGAACAACATCACCAGCGTGATCGCCTCAGCGGTAGTGGAGAAACCAACTTGCCAGTTTCCGGGGAATCCGTTTACCGCTAAGACCACGATAAAGACCAGTAAAACAAGGGTCACGGCAATCGCGCTGCTCGCCCGAGACGTGAGCTCGCCTAACCAGTGCAAGATGCGACTCATGCGTTGAGAGGGTGCCGAGCGCTCCATGTAAGTTCCTTTCGCTAGGGCCCTCAGTCGATGACGTACATGAGTACTTCGAAGATGCGCAGAGCGCGGCTGCGGGCCGCTGCCTGAAACACTCCGGCAACAAATCTTGAATGAAGATTGGATGTCGTACCCAGAATCTTCGGCTGTAATTCATCATCGAGCCTATAGGGTGTGGTCAACGGAGAAACTTTTCTCCAGTTTTGAGACGCCAGGTTCGGGTCGGACGATCTAGACGATTGTCGCCCGTTCGGACACGACGCCTTCATTTTCAATGGAGGAATTGAATGTCTGTGCATCACTCACCCTCGAAAAGTGGCTCCTTGGGAGTGTCTCGGCGATTGTCAAGGACGAGTCAAACCACGGGCACGCCGAAACGGTTCCTCGACGAAGCGACTATCGCTCCACTCGGATTTCAGACGCTAGTCATCAATTTCAAACTCCCGTCATGGTTGGCTACCGACGCCATCGCCCGATGAGAACGCCTTCGTCGAACTGGTTGCGAAAGATGGCGAGCCGAAGCCAAGAGGCGGATGGTCTCGAACCAGAGAACGAAGAGAGCGCGCCCGGTCGACGAGAACTTCGTGGTCGCCCTTCTAGTAGGAGCACCCTCACACCGTGGGCGCAGAGCACGGTGAGAAATAGTGCACAAGAAGCATCCGACGCCCTCTTGCTCCGTCAGCGTATTAAGTGAGCGATCACGCCGTCTCGTACGGCTTCTTGAGCAGCTCCTCTCCCACGCCGTGCGGCATCGCAACCTTTACCGCCGCTCTGGGATCAACCTTGGTGGAGATGGGAGCCAAAGTCTCCGTCGTTCGCGTTCTCGACGCGCCAAGTGATTACCCAAGTGTGGGTCTGCCTGTGGTGAGCGAACTCGTTGCGTCGGACCCAACGTCAATCGATCGCGCGATTGATGCGCTCAATCGCTCCGACGTCGCCGTCGTGCAACACGAATACGGTCTCTACGGTGGGAGAGATGGCGCCGACGTCGTAAAAGTGATCTACGGACTTCGAGTTCCGAGTATCGCCATCTTGCACACGGTGCTCTCGACGCCCACGACACATCAAAGAGAAGTGCTGAACGACGTCATTCACGGCGTTGATGTCGTCGTTGTCATGAGTGAGGCTGCCGCGTCGACGCTACGACGAGTTAACGAGATAAACGGCACCCTCGTGATGATTATTCCCCACGGCGCGGCGGTGAGGAACGGTCGTCGCGTTCGTGCTCGCGGTGCGAGACCGAGGCTCTTGACGTGGGGACTCATTGGACCAGGCAAAGGTATCGAGTGGGCTATCGACGCTATGGCCTCGCTGCGCGACCTTGATCCCGCGCCGCTCTACATCGTGGCGGGGCGTACGCACCCCAAGGTGCTAGCTCGTCAAGGTGATATCTATCGTGAGTCCCTCGTTCAGCGAGTCGACCGACTTAATCTGAGTGACATGGTGCACTTCGATAACTCGTATCGGAGTCTGCCGTCGCTCAATGAACTGATCAGTAGCGCGGACGTCGTCGTGTTGCCCTATGACTCGCACGACCAGGCCACTTCTGGCGTGCTGGTTGACGCGCTCGCGGCGGGACTTCCCGTCGTCGCGACCGCTTTTCCACACGCGCGAGAACTGCTGACGAGCGGGGCAGGTTCCGTGGTCGCTCACGAGGATGCCCCAGCATTGGCCAAGGCGTTGCGAAGTATTCTCACGTTGCCCGAACTGCTCGACGATATGGCCAGCGAAGCGAGATTTATTTCGTCGAGTCTCAGTTGGGCCACCGTTGCCTCGCAGTATCAGCGAGCGACCAACGCGCTCCTGCAAGGCGTGGTGGTCGGCGCTTAATGCAGACTCTTGAGCCCAATTTTGATCACTTGCTTGCCCTGGGCGGACCCTACGGGACCTTTGAACACGCCAGATACTCAAAGGCGCGAATTGAGCACGGGTACTGTACCGACGACGTGGCCCGAGTTCTCCTCGTGAGTGCTCGAGAAACCGGTGCTCCACGGGAGATCTTGGATTTGGCGTCGTCGTCGTTGGCGTTTCTGGCGAGAGCCCAAGACCCAGACGGGTGCTTCTGGAATAGACGATCGCCTGATGGCGAGTGGAGTGGCTCGAGTTCGAGCGACGACTGCTGGGGACGGGCGCTCTGGGCGCTGGGAACGACGGTTGCTCGTTCGTCTGATGTTGAGCTCCAAGAGAGCGCGATGAAACTCTTTGAGCGAGGCGCGAAGGTACGCTCGCCGTGGGTCAGGTCGATGTCCTTCGCGAGTTTCGGCGCGGCTGAAGTCTTGAAAGTTGATCCGACGAGTCGAGTTGCCCGTCGATTGCTCGGCGCTACCCGTCGAACCGTGGATCGTCCCGATCGAAGCAAGTACTGGAGATGGGGCGAGGAGCGCCTCTCGTACGCCAACGCGGCCTTACCCGAAGCCATGCTGACCGTTGGATCATTACTGGGCGACGATCGTTTGATCGAGACGGGTCTTCGCCAGTTGCGCTGGTTACTCGAAATGGAGACGCCGCGAGGTCATCTTTCCGTCACACCGGCCGGAGGTCGAGATCCGAACGGTGCTTCAAAATTGTTTGACCAACAACCGATTGAAGTCGCCTCGATGTCCGAAGCCTGTGTTCGAGCTTACGAACTCACTCGTGACGGACAGTGGCGGATTGGACACATGCTTTGTGTTGAGTGGTTCATGGGACGGAACGATCTCGGCGTTGCGATGTACGACCCCGATACTGGCGGCGGGTACGACGGGCTTACCGATACTGGCCCTAATTTGAATCAGGGTGCGGAGTCGACAATCGCACTGTTGACGACTCTTCAGCACGCCCGGCTCTTTGTGAGAGCGTCTTCGTGAGCGAACTGGGGATAGCGCTTCGCTCGAAGAAATGGTTTCGGGCGGACACGTCTCGAGTCATCACGCGGCTCTTCATCCCGGGTCAAGAACTCGTTGGTGGTAGCGAATCGAGAACTACCGAGACGGTGCAGCGAGTGCTCGCGCTCAGTGAAAATGAGGTAGCCGAAGTCCTCAACGAGTTGTACGAGAGATTCTCGACGCGTCATGAGAATTTAGAAGCAGTCTTTGAAGAACACGTTCATCAAGTGTTGGACTATGTTGATGGCGTCGTTTCTGCTGAGCGTCGCCAGTTGCTTGGCGCCACGTTTACGAATGAGTTTTCTCTCGAGGGCGCGGCGATTTGTAACCCAAGCCTCGTGGCGCATCCGGACCAGACGGGAGTGTCGCCCAATGGGTTGCGTGTGATCCTCAGCTATCGCTGCATCGGTGAGGGTCACGTGTCGAGTATCAGCTTTCGTACCGGCGAAATCGACGATGACGGCGACCTGGAAATCGGTGACGCGCGTGCGTGCCCCGTTGTTGGAACCATCAATGATGGAGTGTTGAAGCGAGAGGTCTTTCGGGCCAAGTTGCTCGACGCCGGGCTTAGCGGAGAGACCTCATCATCGGTGCTGAACTCGCTTAGTGCACGATTTACCCCTCTTGAACTCGACGCCGCCATTGCGAAGTTGGAAGAACAGAGCGCCACTCGATCCAACGTCGACAAGATCATCGGGCTCTTCTGCTCGGTGGCGTCGTGTTGCTACGTCGCCTCCTTCGACGACAGCACCGAACTCTCTCAGCGCGTGCTGTGGCCGGCGACGATGAACGAAAGTAACGGAATGGAAGACGCCCGCTTTGTTCAGTTCCAGGGCGAAAATTCGAGCAAGTACCTCGCGTCGTACACCGCGTATAACGGGCGCACCGTCAACCAACAACTTCTCGAGACCGACGACTTTAAGTCGTTTCGCTCTTCGCCACTTGCGGGATTTGCCGCCAAGAATAAGGGGTTGTCAATATTTCCTCGCCAAATTGCGGGACAGTACGTCGCGCTCTCGAGGCACGATCGTGAATCCAACGCGGTGGCGTTCTCCTCGAATCTGCATCGTTGGAATCGCGTGTCGACGATTCAAGTGCCGCGCTATCCCTGGGAGATGATTCAACTCGGCAACTGCGGATCTCCGATCGAACTTCCAGAAGGCTGGCTGGTGATCAATCACGGCGTCGGAGCGATGCGAACGTACGCACTGGGCGCGCTACTACTCGACCTCGACGACCCTACGAAGGTCATCGGTTTCCTCGACCGCCCCTTGATGCTGCCCGAAGCCTCCGAGCGAGACGGCTACGTGCCCAACGTGGTGTACTCGTGTGGGTCCCTGCTGCACCGAGGAGCGCTCTACGTTCCCTTTGGCGCGAATGATCAAGCCATCAGTTACGCCACGGTACAAATCTCAGACCTGTTGGCGGCTTTTAAAACCGTTGTCTAACAGTTCGCTACCTACTAACGGCGCATCGATACTCTGGCCGATACGGCGTTGTTAGGCGTCGGCAATTTCGAGCGCGAGCAACGGGGCTGACGCCTTGTTAAGACACTCCTGGTACTCGAACTCGCCGCGACTGTCGGCTACGACGCCCCCGCCTGCCTGCACGGTGGCGATGCCGTCGCGCAGTGACACGGTGCGGATGGTGATCGCGAAGTCGGCGTTACCCGAAAGCGAAAAGTAACCCACCGCGCCACCGTAGGGGCCGCGCCAGACGGGCTCGAACTCGTCAATCAGTTCCATCGCGCGCACTTTGGGTGCGCCCGTCAGCGTACCAGCGGGAAAGAGCGCATTGAAGGCGTCAAAAGCGTCCAGACCTTTTTGAAGTTCGCCATCGACGTGACTGACGAGATGCATGAGATGCGAAAAGCGCTCAACGTGGGCGAGTCGCTCGACCCGTACGGTGCCGGGCGTTGCGACGCGCCCAACATCATTGCGTCCAAGATCCACCAGCATCACGTGTTCGGAGATCTCCTTCTCGTCGATCAACATCTCGGCTTCGAGCGCGAGATCTTCAACGTCACTGGCCCCTCGAGGTCGCGTGCCGGCGATGGGTCGCGTGCTCACCACGCCGTCGTGCACGCGAAGCAGCATTTCGGGTGATGCTCCGACGATTTGATTCTCACTCGAATCGAGTAGGTACATATACGGTGAGGGATTGAGCGCGCGCAGCACTCGATAGAGGGTAAGTGGATTCACGTTGCTTCGACGCTGGAACTGCTGGCTGGGAACGACTTGGAAGACGTCGCCACTCACGATGTACTCTTTGGCGCGATCGACGATCTGGGCGTAGTCGACCGCGTTGAAATTTGAATATTCCGCAGCGAGGGTACGAATGTCGATCGCCGATCGCTGTTGGGGTGCGGTGGCGACGAGGCGTTCAGTGACGGGATCACTCTCGGGCGCGGGGGCCAACAAGGTCGCGACGAGTTCATCGAGACGATTCAGTGCCGCCGCGAAGACGTCGCTCGGTTCGTCCTGTTCGATGACAGCGAGTACCACGACGGTGGTGGAGTGACGAAGGTGGTCACAGATCAACACCGTGTCGGGGAACGAGAAGTCGACGTCGGGCCACGTTGGATCGCTGGCCCGTCCGGGCAAGCGTTCGAGACGGCGCACGTAGTCGTAGGTGACAAAGCCCACCGCGCCGCCAAAGAAGTCGGGCAGTTCACCGGTGACGTACGTGGTGTAACCGGCCAAGAGCGAGCGCAACTCATCCAGGGGAGCGAGAGCGCTGACGCGCTTCGTCGTGCCCTCGACGACCGTCTCGCCGCTTCGGGTGGTGAGTCGCCAGCGTCGATCGACGCCAATGAACGAATATCGGCCAGTTGCTTCGCCAAGTGCGGCGCTCTCAAGAAGGAAGATGGCCCGTTCACCGAGTCGTTGGTAGAGCGAAACGGGCGTCTCCCGATCGAGCTGCAAGGTGGTGTGGAGGGGAATCACGTTGAACCCGCGGTCAACGAGTTCGAGGAACGACGCGCGCTCGAGGGGTTCCATGAAGAAAGAATAGTGACTGTCGGTCGTAGGATTGTTCACAATGACCGACAGCCCTTCGATTCTGGTTATCGATAACTACGATTCGTTCGTCTACAACCTCGTCCAGTACCTAGCCGAGCTTGGCGCGACGGTGATGGTCAAACGTAACGACGAAGTCGACGCACAAGATCTGGCGGCGATGCGCGTCGACGGTGTTCTCATCTCACCGGGGCCCGGGCATCCACGAAATGCCGGGAACTGTCTGGAAATAGTTCACTACTGCGCCGAGAACGCCCTACCGATGCTGGGTGTCTGTCTGGGCCATCAAGCGTTGGCCGAGGCATTCGGGGGTCAAGTTCTCGCCGCGCCTGAACTGCTGCACGGCAGAGCCAGTGTCGTGACCCATGACGGGATTGGTGTGTTCGTTGGTGTGACGAATCCACTCGTTGCTGGTCGTTACCACTCACTGGTGGTGGTGGACGAAGGGCTGCCCGAGGAGTTTCTCGTGAGCGCCCGGTCGAACGGCCTCATTATGGCCATACGTCATCGTTCATTGGACTTAGAAGGTGTGCAGTTCCACCCCGAGTCCGTGCTTACCCAAGACGGTTACGTGATGTTGGCCAACTGGCTCGAGCGTTGTGGCTCGAGCGACGCGCGCGAGAGTGCACTAACGCTCACCCGGCGCGCCGATGACGTACGCGCAGCGTTACCCCAACCGCGTCACTAGAGGCACCGTTCGCTCGAGCCTTTTTCGTCGTTGGTGATGACGGATCATTGAGTTAATTGAAGCTCTGTCCCACGCCAACACGAGTTTCAACGACGTCGCCGTCGAGGAGCTCCACGCGGTACGCCGCCGGTCCTTCGAGCGCGCTGAGTTTCGTGTCGGCGACGACTGACGTTGCCTCGATTCCTTCGTACCAGATGCCGACGCTGTTATCAGTGGCGTAGGCGAGGGGCGGCAAGACCTCTTCCTTTAAGAGTTGGTGCAGCAGCGGTCGTCGCTGAGTTTCGGCGTCGTAGTGGACCCCGTTGGCGTAGGGCAAGAGGCCGAGTCCATTCGTCACGGGTTGGAGCGTGGGACCAAATGAATCCGTCGTGCCACCGACGTGCCAACAAAGACTGCCCGCGGAGACGCCGCCCAAGATGACACCGTTCTCCCACGCCTCGCGCATGGCGCCGTCAACGCCGTGAAGCTGCCAGAGGGCTAAGAGGTTCGCGACGGACCCGCCGCCCACCCACACCAAGTCGCTGCCACAGAGTCGCTCGACGGGATCGGCCGAGGGTTGGGGAAAGAGTTTGAGTTCGGTAACGTCACAACCGGCGAAGTTAAACGCCTCATAGGACGGGGCGTAGTACGTTGCCGGATCGCCGAGCGCCGTCAACACCAGACAGACCCGCGGGCGGTCTTTCTTCGTTCGAGCCAGCGCGTCAAGGACCATGTCGCCCAGGCGAACCGACATCTGCACCGGGCCCGGGTTAAAGCCGCCCGACGTTGCGAGAATTCGAGGAGTGGTCATCCCATAGTTTTACTCCGGATCAGGAAGTCGTTCGCCGTCGCGAGCGTCGTTGCCTAGTATTCGATTCGTAGGTCCACTCACTAAGGAGAATCGTGTCATCGAGCGAAGCCGACATCGACGTCCTCATCGACCAGCTCGTCGCGGACTTTCCGCCCGCGACCACCGAGTCAGTAAAGTTCCTCGGCGAACAGTTTGACCGCGGACTTGCGTGGATTCACTTTCCCGAGGGTAACGGCGGACTTGGTCTTTCGCCGGCTGATCAGTTACACGGACTTCGTCGCCTCTCAAAACTCGGCGCGCCAAACCCGGTTGGACACAACGTCATTGGCTACGGCATGGTGGCGCCCACGATCGTCGCCCACGGTACTGAAGAGCAGAAGAAGCGTTTCCTGCGACCCCTGTTTACGAGCGAAGAGATATGGTGCCAACTCTTCTCAGAGCCCGGCGCCGGGTCCGACGTCGCCACCCTCGCCACGCGCGCCGAGCGCGACGGGGACGAGTGGATCGTCACTGGCCAGAAGGTGTGGACGACGCTCGCGCACATGGCGGCGTACGGACTACTTATCGCGCGAACGAACCCCGACGTCCCCAAGCACAAGGGCATCACGGCCTTTCTCGTCGACATGCACGCGCCGGGCGTGGAGGTACTGCCGCTCTACCAAGCGACGGGTGAGGCCGAGTTCAACGAGTGTTTCTTCACCGAGACTCGAATTCCTGACGCACGGCGCCTCGGCGGCGTCGGTGAAGGTTGGGGCGTTTCGATTACGACGTTGATGAACGAGCGCGTCTCCATTGGCGGGACCGTGCCACCTCGAGGTTCCGGTCTTATCGGCGAAGCCGTGAAGATTTGGAACAAGAAGTGGGCTTCTCGCGGCGACGCCTACGCGACTGCCGTGCACAGCGATCTCATGCGGGCCTGGGTACGAAACGAAGTCGCCCGTCTGACGAACTGGCGCGCGAACGATCTGCGCCGGGCGGGCACGCCTGGACCTGAAGGTTCGGTCGCGAAGTTGGCCTTCGCCGAGGAGAATCAGCGCACGAGCGAACTCTGCGTGAACCTTCTTGGTTCTGAGGGCATGCTGTATGGCTCGAACTACCCACAGATCCGTCCCACGGAATCAGCGATGGTCAGTGGAGACATGCGTAAAGCCTTCATACGCATGCGCGCCAACTCCATCGAGGGCGGTACCAGTGAAGTCATGCGCAACATCATTGGTGAGCGAGTGCTCGGGTTACCCGGAGAACCTCGTAACGACAAAGACGTCGCGTGGAAGGACGTCCCTCGAAGCTAGCGAGACGAGTGCTGCGTCGTTTTGTTGAACACGACAGTGGGCGACCTCACGAAATCAAGCGGCCTCGCCTGTTAGCTCACTCGAAGTTCGGGCCTTCAGTCCTGGTGCGCTTTAACTCATAGAAGCCGGGCGTACCAGCAACGAGTACCACGCCGTCCCAAAGTCTGCCGGCGGCCTCACCCTTGGGCGCGGGTGTCACGACGGGGCCAAAGAACGCCACGTCGCCTACGTGAATGACCGGCGTACCAACTTCGTATCCCACGGGGTCCATACCTTCGTGGTGGCTCCGGTGCAGCGCCTCGTCGAAGTCGGTGCTGGTCGCTGCTTGGGAGAGATCGGCCTCGAGTCCAGTATCACTCAGCGCCCCCGCGATAACGAGTTCGAAATCCTTTTCGCCCTGGACGTGGTAGCGCGTCCCCATTGCACTGTAGAGAGGCTCGACGACCTCGTTGCCGTGGCGCTCTTCAGCGGCGATAAGAACGCGAACCGGCCCCCACGCCTTCTTCATCGCCTCGACGTACTGTTCAGGCATTTCGCGTCCGTCGTTGAGAATCGCGAGGCTCATGACGTGAAAGCTGACGTCCAGGTTGCGAATCTGAGCCGCTTCAAGGAGCCAGCGTGAGGTCATCCAAGCCCAGGGGCAAAGGGGGTCAACCCAGAGATCTACGTGTTCGCTCACGAAGGTCCTTACTTAGAGGCGTGTGCGTCTAACACGGTAATGACTGCGTTCGTCACTCCAACCGCCGTGGGGAGATCGAGCATCTCGTCGATGGCGTGGGCGTTGGAGTGTGGACCACCGACGCCCGTGGCGACGAACTGTACGCCGGGGTAGCGCTTGGCGAGGGATCCGAGGAAAGGAATCGAGCCGCCCTCACCGGTAAAGCCGACGGATCGTCCAAAGGCGTCGAGAGAAGCCTTCTCGAGGGCGGGCGCGAGCCACGAGGCGAACTCGGGTGCGACCCAGCCGTCCGCGGGAACCAACGACACACTGACTTGCGCGTTCGAAGGTACGTCGGTGGTCAGAAGTTTCTCAACGGCCGCTGCGGCACACTGGGAGTCAACGTTCGGCGGCAGTCGAAAGGAGAGCACGACCGTCGTAAAGGGGCGCAGCACGTTGCCAGCGATGTCGGGAGAGGGAATGCCGCCCATGCCAATCACCGAGAGCGTCGGGTACCAGTTGCGACGAAGTTGCCGCTCGGCGGCGTTGGCGCCCATTAACTCGACCCCTTCTAACGTAGGTAGCTCACGAGCGATGACGTCACCAAACTCGTCGGCGATGTCGTTCGCTGACTTCACGTGTTCTACGGGAATCTCGGCGTGCATCTCTGGCACGAGTACGTCACCGGTGGTCGCGTCTTCGAGGCGATCAAGAAGCTGGCGAAGAACGCGAAACGACGAGGGAACGATGCCGCTCACCGAGCCACTGTGTTGACCTTGAGCGAGGACGCGTACCGTGAGTTCTAGGTTCAACACGCCGCGAAGTGACGTCGTCACCCAGAGGCGGTCGTAGGTGAGCGCGCCGGAGTCCAAACAGATCAATAGTTCGACGGCGCCGAGGTGTTCGGCCAACGCGTCAAGGTAGGCCTCGAGATCGGTACTGCCGCTCTCTTCGCTAGCTTCAATCAAGACCACGCAACGGCCGTGGGGAACACCGTTCGCTTCCATGGCTTCGATCGCTAAGAGTGCTGAAAAGATTGCGTAGCCGTCGTCCGAGACGCCACGCGCGAAGAGTCGATCGCCTCGTCGGACCGGTTTGAAGGGATCGAGACCTTCGGACCAGTCGCCGAGTGGTGGTTGCTTGTCGAGGTGTCCATAGAGGACAACGGTGCCACCCTCGCCAGCGGTTGAGTCGACCGTGACGACGAGCGTGGGGGTGAGTCCCGCTAGTCGGTGAATCGTGACGTCGAAGTTGGCGAGTTTTCGTGCGCGAGCCCACGTCGCGAGGAGTTGCGTCGCGCCTTCGAGGTGGCCGTGCTCAACCCACTCGGCGTCGAACATTGGCGAGAGTGAGGGAATGGCACCGAATTCGATCAAAGTATCAAGGGCGTCGCGTTCGAAGTCAGCTAACGATAGAAGAGGCATGAATCGAGATTACTTTGCGCGCGCGAGGTGAATTACTTCCCAGCAGTACCACGCCACGTAAGATCGAACGCCCGTAAAGACGTCGCCCGCACGCCGCAAATCGGTTTCGCTAATGATCTCGTCAAGCTCGTGGAGCGAAGACCAACCGCTGCGCACACCAAAGTCACCCGGGGGCCAGATGTCGTGGCGCGCCAGGGTGTGCATCAAGTACATCTGCGCGGTCCAGGGACCAATGCCGCGTACCGCAACGACGTCACTCAGCACTTCCTGGTCGCTCATGGTGGTGTGCTGGACCAAGTGAATGCGCCCGTCGAGTGTTCGTTCGGCCAGATCGAGCATGGCGGCGGCTTTCGCGTTAGAGAGACCGGCGGCGCGTAACCGATCGTGACCCGTGTTCGTAATTGAATCGGCGTTGACGTTGCCGTCACAGAGGTCGATGACTCGCTGATGAATAGTTGCCGCGGCTTTGGTAGCGAGTAGCTGTCCAGTGATGGCGCGAGCCAACGTGGGGTAACGCTGAGCTACGGGCGCACGCCGGCGAACTGGTGGAGGACCGATCTGCTTGATGAGTTTCCGAAAGGCGCTATCTCGTCGTGCGATGATCGACGATATTTCTTTTGGCGTGAGCGACGTAGGCACCCTTTGACTATTGCAGGGACGCCGTCTTGGGTAAGTAGACGCCCTCTGGAGGGTTCGTCGCGTTGGCGACAACGTCTTCTAACAGACTGTGAATGGCGCGAACGGGTGCCGCGGGAAAGCCGAATCGCCGACTGGCGAGCACGACGCGGCGCTTGGCGATTTTTTCAATGGGTAGCGCGACGAAGTTGGCCCGCAAGTGCGGTGACAGCATTGTCGCGGGCAAGATAGAGGGCCCGTGACCATCAAAGGTCATCGAGGCGATCGTGCGCAGTCCGTCAAGTTCGACGAGGGGGTGAAGTTCAATACCAACCAATCGCGCGGCCTCGTCGATCTCTCGGCGAATTGGGGTGCCGCGCAAGGGGAGCAGAATCTCGTGCTGGGCGAGCGTTGAGAAAGGTAAGGGTCCATCGATCTGGGCCAGGGGATGATCACGAGGGGCGATTACTACCAGGTCCTCGGTGAAGAGGTCGATCTCGCTGAGTTCTTCGGCCATCACGGGCCACGCCAAGACCGCGAGATCAAGTTGGCCGTTGATGAGACGGGGCTCGAGCGCGGAGTTCGTGCCCTCGCTGATGCGAAGATTGATTTTGGAAAATCGCAGCCGTAGGTTCTCCAGCAGTAACGGCACGATCCAACGTCCGGCCGTTCCGATCATGCCCAGCGTGACCACGCCACGGATGTCGGCGTTGAGCTCTGAGACGTCAGAAGAGATGGCCCGTAGCTCAGAGAGAATTCGTCGCGCGCGCTCGACGACCACGACACCAGATTCAGTGAGAGTGCCGGACGCGCGGTCAATGAGCTCGGTGCCCAACTCCGCTTCGAGACGTGCCACGCGATTGGAGATATTAGACTGAACGGTTCCGAGGGCCTCGGCGGCGCGCGAGAAGGTTCCGTTTTCCGCGATGCTTACGAGGCCTTCTAGTTGGCGTATCTCCATCGATCTATTATACAGATGGAAGGTATCTCTGCCATGCGCTTGCGAGATAGAGAGACAGTCGCCATACTGGTGTCAGCCTGCTTTACTCAAACCCCCCCTTGAGTGATCACATGGTTTTGCAAAAGGACCAACCACCCCCCGGTTGGTCCTTTTGCCTTTTCGAGGTTGTTAGCGTTGCCTCAATGCCACCTGCGTTGTCTGGGCGCGATCGAGTCGCGAAAACGGTTGTGCGAACGGTTAATTTTCTCGCGCGCCTGAGTTCTCGTGGCTCGGGCACCGTGATTGGTGGAAGTGTCGGGCTCGTCCTGGCGCCCAGTCTGTTGACCAATTTGGCCCGGTCTCGTGACGTGATTCTCGTGAGTGGCACGAACGGCAAGACCACGACGTCGGCCATGATCGCCGCTGGTTGGGGTGGCGTGGTGGCGACGAACAACACGGGCTCGAACATGCCCGCCGGCCACGTCGCGGCGCTGGTCGCCTCGTCGAGCTCGTCGGTCGTTCTCGAAGTTGACGAAGGTTGGCTCGCGGAGGTCGCGCGCGCGACGAGACCACGAGTCGTTGCGTTGCTCAATCTTTCGCGCGATCAACTCGATCGCGCCAACGAAGTGCGCCATATCGCCGAGCGCTGGCGTGACGTGCTCGGCGAGATGAGAGAGACGACCGTCGTCGCTAACGCGAACGATCCACTCGTGGTTTACGCCGCCGAGGTCGCCGAACACGTGGCCTGGTGTGACGTGCCCACGCCGTGGACTTCGGACGCGATATCCTGCCCGCGCTGTACAAAGCCCTTGCACTTTGACAACGCCACGTGGTGGAGCGACTGTGGGTTTTGCAAACCTCGTGAGCTCGTGACGTCGATGCGTGATGGTCTCGTCGTTCGTGGAACGCCGCTTGATCTCGATCTCGCACTGCCGGGATCATTTAACGAAGCCAACGCGGCGATGGCCCTCACGGCTCTCTCGTGCGTCGCGGTCGATCTTTCCAAGGCACTCCATCGGATCAACGCGCTCTCGAGTGTGGCGGGTCGTTTTAGCGTTCGTCGCTGGCAGGGACAGACGCTTCGCCTGTTGTTGGCGAAGAATCCGTCGGGGTTTTCGGCGATGCTCGCGACCATTCCGAACGATGGCGCCGACGTGTGGGTGTCCATAAACGCGCGCGTGGCTGACGGACGTGACCCGTCGTGGCTCTACGACGTTCCCTTTGAGTTGTTGCGCGGCCATCGCGTCTACTGCTTTGGCGATCGTAAACTTGATCTTGCGACGCGGCTGGACTACGCCAACGTCGACTTCGTCGTCGCGAATGAACGGTCGATGCCGACTCCTTCGGTAGATTCCATCGCCGTGCTGGCCAACTACACCGCGTTTCAAGAGTGGCGAACAAGGACGGTCGAGTGCTGAAGGTCGCTCTCCTCTATCCCGAACTCTTGGGCACGTACGGGGACGGCGGTAACGCGCTCGTCTTAGCGGAGCGAGCGCGACGCCGAGGCCTCGAGGCCGAGGTCATCAACGTGGGCATCAACGACGAGATTCCCGACGCGTCGCTCTACCTCCTGGGCGGGGGGGAGGACGGCCCCCAGCGTCTAAGTGCCGAGCTGCTGCGCGCGTCGTCGTTCGCGTCGCGTGTACGTGATGGCAGTTACGTTGTGGCGATCTGCGCCGGATTGCAGATACTCGGCGCGAGTTTCGCCGTCGAAGGCGACGACGAGTTCGAGGGGCTGGGTCTGGTCGACGTCACGACCCGACGAGGAGAAACTCGTTCCGTCGGTGAACTGGTGGTGCGAGTAGGCGAGCGGACGATCATGGGATTTGAAAACCACGGCGGTAGAACGACGTTGGGCGCTGGCGTGACCCCACTCGGGACCGTGGAGCGAGGTCGCGGCAACGACGGATCGCTCGATGGTTACCTAACCTCGACAATCTGGGCCAGCTACGCGCACGGACCGCTCATGGCGATGAATCCCTGGTTCGCCGACGAAGTTCTCTCTCGCGTTATTGCTCGAGAACTCGAACCTCTCGAGAGCGTGGCTGATCAGCTCTACGAAGAGCGACTCGCGACGCTGGCTCGTTAGTCGCTCTCGGGCCTCTTGCCGTAGGTCGGGTCGCCACTGACTTCGCGGCCGAGCTCTTCAACCGCTTGTTCGATGCGCACGCCAAAGTGGCGCATGTTCTCGCCTTCATCGCACTTGAGTGCCGGTCCAAAGGCCACGATGATGTGGTGACGGCGCTCGTTCGGTGCGTCAACGTAGAGCGGCGCTTTGGCGTACTTCTTCGCTTTAAGGAAGCCGGACTCGTGGAGGTAGGTGGGTATGACGGTGGCTTTTGATCGTTCCGCGAGGTAGGCCGCGCCACCCTTGAACTCTTGGAGATGACCGTCGGGCGTGCGGCCGCCCTCGGGGTAGATCACGAGGTTCCAGCCGTCTTGGACGAGTTCGAGGGCCAACTGGGCGCTTCGACGATTGACCTTTAATCGATCGACGGGAATCGCGTTGAAGATAATCACCGTTTTGAAGGCTTGTCGGGCGTCCATGAAGAAACTGTCCATCGCGGCGGCGACTACGGTGCGCTTACGTTGTTTGACCGGTAGCGCCGTCATGAGAACGATGGTGTCGACGTGGCTCGCGTGGTTGGCGACGAAGATGAAGGGTCCATCGCCTTGGATGTGCTCGTCGCCGCGGACCTCCAGCGTCGAGAGGTAGCGGACGTAGGGCCCCATGAAAACGCCGTGAATGATATCGCGCACGAATCTCGCGGTGTAACGGCGACCCCACTTCGTTGGGTAGTCCATGCCGAGTTTGCTCATGAGTTAACGGCGGCGCGGGGGCTTTTTCGGGGTGTAGCGCTTGGACGCGGGCGGTGGTGTCGGGGGCTTGGCGACGTTTTTGGCGGTGGCGTCCGTCGGGGTCGTCGGCACGTTGAGTTTGGGCGCGCGACCCTCTCGTTTGGCTTGGCTCATCTCCTTGGCGATGCGATTGGAGCCGGAGAACGTGGGGTCACCGTACTTCTGAAGGCGATAGGCGCGAAGAATCAACCAGGCGCCGATGGCGAAGAAGACGACGCCAACGTCCGAGACGTGGCCGAGGCCCAAGAAGATGGAAAAGCACGCAACACCAGCTCGAGTCCCCTTCAGCGCGAAGTAGAGAATGCACAAAGCCACGACGAAGACGAAGAAGAACTGTATTTCCCACGAACTGCGAGACGCCGTTACCTTCTCACAAAACGATCCCGCGAGGTGATAGCTCGTGGTGCACTTTTTCGATGTGGAAGGCGTGAGCTTCGATAACGTTTTGACGTTGCGAATCCAATCGAGCCCCGGCACTGCGGAAATGGCAAAGGCGAAAATCGCGCCGATAAGACTGACGCGGCGCTCGAGGGGATCGAGTCCTAAGACAACTTCGCGCGGAGCCAACGAAGGGCGCCGCGCGCGACGCGGTCGTTTTGAAGATGACTTCGCGTCAGCATTGATTGGCACGGATGAAGGCTACATCGCGCCCCAATCGGCGCGACGAGCGCTAGCCGGTAACATCAGTGCTCGGGGCGCTTAGCTCAGTTGGTTAGAGCGCAGCCTTCACACGGCTGAGGTCGCAGGTTCGAGTCCTGCAGCGCCCACTCATTGCAAGATTTACGACGACCCTCCTCTGCATCGTCAACGTTTCGTGTTAGTTGGCATGAACACGATGATCTTCTTGCGCGAAATTCAGTCTGTCTCACGACCGCCGTGGAGTATGCCGGCGCACTCGCACCAGCATACGCACAAGTTCCTCTCCTACTTCAGTGGGATCGGCTCGCGGATTGTTGTAAACAACATATTCTTTAGCAACGAGCGTCGACAGGTAGTCGAGCAACATCACTTCCGATTCCTTGACCATCAGGTAATCGGAGTGCGACACGTTGAAGTAGACGATGCCGTCAACAGGATCAAATCGGCTGCGCGCTTCGCCTGGATTGGGGTCTGGCGAGACAGTTGGTAGGCGACTTGAGTTCGAACTATCGGGACGTGCCGAGTCTGAATTTGTACCATCCTTGACAGGGTCCGCTGGGCGGTCGAGGAGTTGACCAATGTCTGTTGGAGCTCGACCTGCGTGCTGATCGTTCGCCTCCTTGGTCGTGGGCGTCTCGAAAAGGGCGCCATCACCCTGCTCGGTGCCGGTCGCGGCTCTCATCGGGTTGTCGAGGTCAGCCAATTCTTTGAGCACCCGGTTAAAAATCTTACGGATCACATCCGAAAGGCGGTCTGCAGTCTGAGCGTCGACTTCACGACTCACCCGCTCAATTGTCTGGGCGACCGCGGGCTCGATAGCCTTTACGGCGTCGACGAACATTGGAAAGGCCTCCCGGTCACGCAGCAGCGCTCGCCGTCCTGCCGTTTGCTGAAGTGCCTCAAAAATGATCTGTCCGGACACTTGGTCGCTGTCCCAGGGGCGACCCGCGAACTCGTCGAGTTCGGACAAGTCGTCAATGATGCTCGTTCCGGCGCGTCCCACGACTGCCACCCGCCGATGGCGTCCGTCAACTGGAGCAGCGTAGAGCGCGAATTCAATGCGTCCCCACAGGGTGGACCGTGGAGGGACCGATAGTCGGATGCCGTCGGGTTTCTCGGGCAGCACAAGTTCGGACGAGCGCCCCTCTACAACCTCGATTTCGTATTCGCCACGCGAAAGCGCGGGCCCGCGGCGTGAGCGAAGGTAGTCGACAACTTTGCGCTGGGTGAGAACCCTAATGACGTCGGGGTCGAGGTCGCTGAGCAAAACAGTGGTGCCTGGATCGGACCGCGCTCGCCGCCGCTCGTGCTCGAGCAGTGCCGTCGCTTTCCCGCGCTCAAGGCGCAGCACCCAAGTCTCTGGACTGTTCTCGGCTCGTGAAACGATTTCGCACCGACCGCCCAGCTGCTGGAACGCGAGGACACCAATGGCCTTCTCGCCAAGCGTTCGCTGATCTCCTGCCTTCGTTGATTCGAAGAGGTTTCGCGCGACCTCTCGCAAGCGATCCGGACTCATTCCTCGGCCGCCGTCGTCGATGGCAATGAGCGGGTAGCGTCCCTTGCGCCTCAGCAAAATCCGGATACGCTCGCCGCGCCGCCCGGCCTCCACGTACTCGTCGGCACAGTTGGAGACGAATTCGTTCAGGGCATCCTTTGGGTCCTGATACGCCTGGCCGCTGACGAGTACCGCTTTGGCCAGATTTCCAATTCGGAGGCGAACTTTCTCCGGTGACACATTTTGAGATTGCACGCTGCTACTCCCTCGACTCATTACAGTTACAGCCTCGGCGCGAGCGGACTATCGTCTCGCACCTGGAACCGGCTAACACTAGGTCTTGCTGCAGTCTGTCTCGTGCGCGTAGTGAGGCTAGTCCCTGATGAAGAAAGGCGCGAAAGGGGAGTGACGATCACTGTGCGCACTCGTGAACGCGAGGGAACCGGTCGATCGACTGTGTGCAGCTCGGCCTTGGCCCTTGCTCGGGCGGCGGTGGGCAGGTAGTCGAGCACGTTGCCCGACTTGCGCCTCCAACAGCGCTCGTGACCGCTTGAGGGAAACACCTCCTCGAGCGCACCCCAGTACCACTCGGCTTCGATGCTGAGCGACTTCAGTGAATAAGGTCGAGAGTACAATATTCGTATGAGCGAAGTGACTACGTTTGAAGTGCGCTCGGGTGTCCGAAGCGACAAACCCGTTTTTGCGGGGACGCGGATAACCGTGTATGACGTGCTTGAGTATCTTGCCGCAGGAATGACGGCGGAGCAGATCGTCTCCGATTTCCCCGAATTGACAGAAGCAAATGTCCGGGCTGCACTTAAGTTCGCGGCAGATCGTGAACGCCGCCTCGTCACTCCTGCGTGAAGCTTCTACTAGATCAGAACATCTCACGAAAGCTCGTTCCACTTTTGCGTGGCGAGTTCCCAGACTCATCACATGTTGCGGAACTTGGTCTGATCCAGGCTACGGATCGCGAGATTTGGGATTACGCCGGGCACAACGATTGTGTCATTGTTTCCAAAGACTCGGACTTTCGTCAATTGGCCTTCTTGCTCGGACCTCCGCCCAAGGCAGTGTGGCTCAACGTTGGAAATGTAAACAGCGCGACGATTCGTGATCTGATACTAGAGAGCCAGGTAGCAATTACGCGCTTCGCAAGAAATGAAGCGGAGTCGTTCATGGTGCTTTCGCGAGAAAGTCACGTTGGTTCGTAATTCACAGAGAATCGACCTTCTCGGCGATAGCGCAATTTCTGGGGCCAACGATTGTCATGTGCAACGCGTCGCCGAGGCGAGAATTCACCGAGAGCTCGAAATGCATCAAGAATTTTCACAACCTCGGGCGGCGTTGCAACTCACCGAATTACTTGACGCCCGAGAGTGGAGTTGCATCTGACACCAAGACAAGCCTCGCTCTCAAAGGAGTGATCTAGTCAACCGGCTCAAGGCCTTGTCGTCGGCTAATTGCCTTACCCCTTCACCAACTGAGTTCGCCTGGGGAGCCGACGTTGTATCGCAAACTCTGAAGGACTGACAGCGAGACTCCCAGGCTCTCGTGTGGTGAATTACCACCTCAGCTGTTTGCGGGCTGCGTTCATCTTGCCCCACAAAATGCTCCACAAATCGCGTCGCGTGCAGTTTTCTCACGTCGTCTGGTGAAAAGCGTATTAACACTTTCACACGGCTGAGGTCGCAGGTTCGAGTCCTGCAGCGCCCACTCGTGGGCGGGTTCAAGGGGAGAGCGCACGGTTAACACTCTCAGATGGCGGTGATACGAAGTTGCGGATCCAAGCGGCGAAGATCATCAGGATCGGTTGTGACCACGGGGCCGTCTGCTAACTTCGCGCATACAACGACTGACGCATCAACAATGTCTTTCACATCACTTCGAGCGCACAAGACACCAGCTGCTCGGGCTCCGGCGTCATCGAGTGGAACAACCGAGACATTGGACAGGTTGAGGAAGCGCGCCAGGCGCGCCTGGCGCGCTGTGCCGCGCCAGGCCTGAGCGAGAACTCCCGCCGGAACGTTGAACGTGGCACCGACTGCTCCGGCCTCGTCGAGCAGAGCCTGCATCCGCCTCGTCCCTCGCTCGATACCAATCAAAGCACCGGTGTCGAGCGTGACGCTCGGGGCCATTTCAGATCAGTCCAAGAGCTTCGCGCGCCCAGCGTCGATCAGATTCATCGGGTGGCCCAGACCCCGCCGCCATATCGGCGAGCAACGCCTCAAGATCGTCGAACCGTGTCTTGTCGGCCATTGCCGAGGCGATGAACGCAGACACTGAACTGGATCGACCCTCAGTCACCGCTCGACGGGCCGCGTCGACAAGTTCGTCGGGCAGGCTCACTGCAATCTTCTTAGTCATACCAGAATCATACCAGCGCGCCAGCGGAACCAAGTTCCACGCGAGACTTACAGGCTCTCGTGTATGTAGGTGAATCACCATTTCAGTTGTTTACGCGCTGCGTTCATTGAATCGCGCTGGGAAAGTCGGAAACCAAAGCATGTTTGTGTGAGTGCGGCAGTCCCGTTCTTTGAACACGCTGACTTCAGTGATTATGTCGCCTTCGCAGCTTCGCCATAGGCCTCGTTAGTGGTTTGCTAATCTGTCCATACAAACCACTATGACTAATCTGGTTTGTATGTGGTAAAATACGAACCATGGTCGATCCAGCAAAGCGGCAACCAAGTGGGCATTCCAACGGAGGGCAGTTCGCCACGAGCGCGACTCCTGAATCCGACGTAGAACTTCCCACTGAGATCGAAGAACGGTCTCATTGGCCGCGCCCGCGCCAAACCGAATTGATATGGACGCCCGATGTGACGAACTATCCGCCGCCGCCACAGCGTGAGAGAAAACCGTATCCCTACCTGCTTACAACGCCGCCAATGATCGCCCAAGCAGACATTCTTCTATCGGGCGAGACGTCGGCCCTTGTTGAAGATGCAGCACGAGCCATAGAGCAACTCAACGCGTCCGTCGACGCTAGTCACTATGAGATGGTGGCTTCGCCACTCCTGCGCGCGGAAGCCATCAGTTCGAGTCGCATCGAAGGCCTGAGGGCTAGTCATCGCTCGATCGC
>Ga0307372_10000540_pt1 | contig 67138 bp, 59 predicted proteins | sample OX1MG_FD_202533 | JGI IMG/M metagenome (GOLD analysis project Ga0307372, IMG submission 202533) | Soil microbial communities from Risofladan, Vaasa, Finland - OX-1 | ecosystem: Environmental > Terrestrial > Soil > Coastal area > Acid sulfate soil | place: Finland: Risofladan, Vaasa | collected... | reverse complement strand
CCGAATTGACGCCCGTGCAGCGTCAGGTCATCGAGCTGCTCGGCCTCTCGCCCGATGAATATGGCCGTTGACCGCGGGCAGAAATTGCCGGAAAATTACCATCGGCACTTGCGGAACGTAGGATTGAAGCCATCTAGACTGTGTTAATGAAGCCAACAATAAAAAGCTTTCCGCAGTCGAAAGACTGCGGCCCCATTGAAGCGGAGCGTCCTTTGTGGTGCATGTATAGGAGCGTCCTTCTTTCCGCAGTCGAAAGACTGCGGCCCCATTGAAGCTTGGCATGGGTCGTGCTGTGTAGTGTTTTGCCCCCCGCTTTCCGCAGTCGAAAGACTGCGGCCCCATTGAAGCCGTGCAGGCGGAGTTCGAATTGTTCGTGACGGGAGGGCCCTTTCCGCAGTCGAAAGACTGCGGCCCCATTGAAGCCGCGAGTTGGCGGCGCGGCACCCTGGATGTGAGGTCCCTTTCCGCAGTCGAAAGACTGCGGCCCCATTGAAGCGTCATGTCTCTCTCCAGTTAGGGAACGCCCCCCTATCTTTCCGCAGTCGAAAGACTGCGGCCCCATTGAAGCGCCTTGAATAGTTAGAAAAGTCTTAATTATTTCTATCTTTCCGCAGTCGAAAGACTGCGGCCCCATTGAAGCAAGCCCGGCGGTATCGGAGCCGCGGTCGGCTGGGTTCTTTCCGCAGTCGAAAGACTGCGGCCCCATTGAAGCCACCATCGTCAGCGGTGCGGCCTATTGTCCCGATTCTTTCCGCAGTCGAAAGACTGCGGCCCCATTGAAGCACGGTAGGCTCTTTTCTGCCGGTTCGCTTCGCTCGCTTTCCGCAGTCGAAAGACTGCGGCCCCATTGAAGCTCTCCGGCACGCTTGGATTGAGGCTGGCACGCTGGCTTTCCGCAGTCGAAAGACTGCGGCCCCATTGAAGCGGCTGGCAGCGGCTCCCACTTGTCGCACGTCGCGCACTTTCCGCAGTCGAAAGACTGCGGCCCCATTGAAGCCACGATTTCCGGGCGATACTCAAGGAAGGCGTGCCGCTTTCCGCAGTCGAAAGACTGCGGCCCCATTGAAGCCAGTCGCGTGTTCTCGCCAAGGTGCTTGCATGGTCCTTTCCGCAGTCGAAAGACTGCGGCCCCATTGAAGCCATGACGTGCGAATCGAGATAGCCGAGGTCTTCCGCTTTCCGCAGTCGAAAGACTGCGGCCCCATTGAAGCCCTCCCGCCGGGGTGGGCCGGCTCTCGTAGTTGTTCTTTCCGCAGTCGAAAGACTGCGGCCCCATTGAAGCAAGGCCCTCACGACCCCTTCCTCCTCGTTGGCGCTGATCTTTCCGCAGTCGAAAGACTGCGGCCCCATTGAAGCACCGCATCGGCAATCGAAACGTCGCCGGCGTGGACGCTTTCCGCAGTCGAAAGACTGCGGCCCCATTGAAGCATCCATTGCATTTCCAAACCTCCTTTTGTTGTGCCCCTTTCCGCAGTCGAAAGACTGCGGCCCCATTGAAGCGAAATTTGGCGTCGACTACGACTACTACTTGAACTAGCCTTTCCGCAGTCGAAAGACTGCGGCCCCATTGAAGCCACGCGAGAGCGGATTTACGCCGGAAGGTTTGGGCCTTTCCGCAGTCGAAAGACTGCGGCCCCATTGAAGCTACTATTGATTAGGGCGGAAGGAAGGTGCAACATGCTTTCCGCAGTCGAAAGACTGCGGCCCCATTGAAGCATGCTGTACTGTCTGTTGCGGGGCCGCTCCGTTCGCCCTTTCCGCAGTCGAAAGACTGCGGCCCCATTGAAGCGAGACGGTGTTAGCGCGGCTCGGAAAGGGCATCGAGTCCTTTCCGCAGTCGAAAGACTGCGGCCCCATTGAAGCACGTTCGTCGCACCGTACAACGGAGTCTTCGAGTGCTTTCCGCAGTCGAAAGACTGCGGCCCCATTGAAGCCTCCTTGGGGGTCGAAAAACGGCGCCGCCGGCTTCCTTTCCGCAGTCGAAAGACTGCGGCCCCATTGAAGCCGCACCAACGCCCCCCCGTGGTACTCGCCCCAAGGCACTTTCCGCAGTCGAAAGACTGCGGCCCCATTGAAGCCCGACCTTTGGCTCCGAGCCAAGGCCGTGGCAGGCGGCTTTCCGCAGTCGAAAGACTGCGGCCCCATTGAAGCCGCGGCGCACCGGCTACAGATCCAGCCGACGGCGCCCTTTCCGCAGTCGAAAGACTGCGGCCCCATTGAAGCGACCTCTTTTCGGCCGCGATGCGTGCGGCTTCAACCTTTCCGCAGTCGAAAGACTGCGGCCCCATTGAAGCTGGTAACAAATGCGCCGCTCCATTGATGCTTTGATCTTTCCGCAGTCGAAAGACTGCGGCCCCATTGAAGCAACAGCAGTTTCTTAACGCCGAGCCTTACCCGCACGTCCTTTCCGCAGTCGAAAGACTGCGGCCCCATTGAAGCCGCGTCAACCCTCTGGCGGAACACGTTCAAACCCTGGCTTTCCGCAGTCGAAAGACTGCGGCCCCATTGAAGCCCTCGCGGCCGGTCGTCCTCCGACGGCCGGCGGCGACTTTCCGCAGTCGAAAGACTGCGGCCCCATTGAAGCAGAACCGCTGCTTGGCGCGCCGACTCCCTGGCCGCTCTTTCCGCAGTCGAAAGACTGCGGCCCCATTGAAGCCGCCGCGACTGAACCACGCAATCGCGTTGAGCAGGTCTTTCCGCAGTCGGACGACTGCGGCCCCATTGAAGCGGCGTGGACGAACTAGAGTTCGACGGCGTCGACCGGCGCGGCGTCGAGGCGATGCGCCACGCGCTGTCGCCCCGTGGTTCGCCGAACGGTTGGACGTTCAACATCGTGGCGCGGCGTCGAGGCGATGCGCCACGCGCTGTCGCGGTCGCGCCGCGCGACCCCCGCCGTGCTGCTGGAGCGCTTGGGCGAGGCGGAAGTCAAAGCGGTTTGCGAAGCGGTCAGCGTGAGCGCCACCGGACGCCGTGGTGAACTGGTCGCGCGGCTACTGGCGGAGCCGGATGATGGCCGCGACGCGGCGCCGGCCGTCGCGAAGGAACACGAGCGGCTGCGCGGGATCAACTTATGCGTCGACCTTTCGGCCACGCCGTACTTTCTGGGCCGGGTGGGTCAGGAAATGAACCGGCCGTTTCCCTGGGGGTTTACGCAAGCCGTACGCAACCGTTTGATCGTCGATTGGGCGTTGGCGCCCGCCATCACGCTCGAACCGGCTTCATGGTCCGGGGAGGAACTCGCGCACTGTGCTGTAGCCGAATTCGCAAGAATTCTGGCGTAACTCGCGTCCACGGCCTGACTTCTTGCGAAGCCATCTACGGGACCATGAATAATCCGTGCTGGGGGTCGATGGCGGTGGGCGCGGCCGGCGATGCGCCGATGGGCAGCCATCGCGTCGTTCGGGCGGCGACGGGCGCGGCCCGCTGGCCTTGACGTTCCGGCGCGATTCCCCTATGGTTCCGCCCCGGTTTCGCTCCATGCGTCGCTGGTGGCCGGCCCCACAGGGGCCATCGCGCCGGCGGGAAAGGGATCTTGGCATGAAATGGCTGTTGGCGTTCGGCGGGCTGTTGACCATCGCTTCCATCGCGGGGTGCTGCAACCGGCCGGGCCTGTTCAATCAGAGTTCGTACGGGAATTATCCCTACCCGCAACCCACCTACTCAAACCCCTGCGAGTGCGCGCCGCAGACGGTTTCGCAGCCGCTGTCACAGCCCATCGTACAAGGGCCGCCGTAACGTAGGTTAGTGCGGATGATTTGCCAACCGCTTGGCGAGGGTCTAAGCTGGCGCTTATGAACCCCGTACACGATCCGGGCCAGTACGTGCGCGTGGCGTGCCCGATCTGCAAGGCCGTGCTCCACCCGCGAGTCGAAAAAGCCGGGCGGCATGTGCGTTGCCCCGACTGCCACTCGGCGGTGCTCGTGCCGCAACCGCCCAAGCCCGAGCCGCCCAAGACCTTCCGCAATCCGGGTGAGTACGTCGTTGCCGGCAAAGAGGGCCCGAAAGTGGCCTTGCCGGAGTGTTTTCCGCTGCTCTGCCCGACGTGTCACGCCCGGCTACACCCGCGCCTGACCCATGTGGGCAAGCGCGTCAAGTGCCCCGACTGCGACATGGTATTCGTCGTCCCTTCGCCGCCGGCCCCCGAGGTGGCCAAGCTACTGCCGACGCCGGGGCAATACGGCGTGGGAATCGAGCCGGCGCGGGCCGAGGCGCCCTTGGAATACTTGAAGGTCCAAGGTACGCTGCCGCCCGAACCCATCCCCGCTCAGCCGCCGCGTTATTGGTTCGCCTCGGGCGTGTTCAGCTTTCCCTGGGCTCCCGGCGCGTGGAACCGCTGGCTGGCCTTGTCGATGCTCGCCGTACCGGCGGCCGAAATGGTCGCGGCGACGCTGGCGCTCGCGGAAATGTTCGGTTCCAGCGTCGTGCCCATGTTGGTGGCGGTGTTGGTGTGGCTGTGGCTGTGGACGGCGTCCTACGCGGCGGCTTGTTTCCTCGTCATCGTGCAAGACACGGGGTCGGGCAATGACGAGGTGACCAACTGGTACGAAGGCGACTGGCGCGAACGGTTGAGTCCCATGGCGTACACCTTGCTCCAACTCGCCCTGGCCGGTGCGGCCGGGGCACTGGTCGGCATGCCGGTCAGTCGCGCCATGGGGCCCGTTTGGGGCATGGTGGTCAGTCTGTCGCTTTCCGCCGCGGCGTTTCCGGTATTGCTGTTGTCGGCCCTGGAGGCCGATCAACCGCTCAGGCCCTATTCGCCGGTGATCCTGCGCAGCCTGCTGAGGCTGTGGACCGCCTGGGCGGTGGTCTACATCGAAGGGGCGGTGGTGCTGTTCGTGACGCTGGCCGCGACGACCGCCGTCGTGTTTTGGAACTCATTTCTTGGGGCGCTGGTGGCTTGCCCGCTTGGCGCGACGGCGATCTTCATCATCGCTCGCCTCATCGGCCGGCTGGCGCGGCGGATCGGCGAAGAACAAACCGCCACGGCGAGGAAACGGAAACGGAAGAAGACGATGTAACCTGTTCGCTGTTTCCTGCGCGTTGGGCCAATGACCCATGACCGATCACCTTTCCTGGCATTCGACGCGACCCGTGATGGCGGGCATTCACGGCGCGGTGGCCTCGGCCCATCCGCTGGCCTCGCAGGCCGGACTGCGGATGTTGCAGGAAGGCGGAAATGCCATCGACGCCGTGGTGGCCACGGCGGTGGCCCTCGCTGTCGTCGAACCCTACATGAGCGGGCCGGAAGACCGCGTCAGCGCCGCCGTGCGGAGTGAACTCGCCGCGCGGGGCCACTCGGTGGAAACGATCGGCGACTATTCGCCCTTGGTCGGCGGCGGGCAATCGGTGATGATCGACCCGGTCGGCGGTGCCCGCCTGGCCGGCGCCGACCCTCGCCGAGACGGTTACGCCGTCGCGTATTGACGTCTCGCGGTGACTGGGGATTCAACGGGATTCAACTTGTCATGCGCCCCCCGCCAACGGACAACGCTCACGCCCCCAGCGCCGCCCTGGTACGTTGGACCAGCGCATTGTCCGCGCCCCCCGATCCCACCAGTGAAAACGCGCCGGCGGCAAGGTAACACGCGCGCCGAGCGGGCGAGACGCGCCGATAATCCTCCAGCACGGCCGAGCTGAATTTGTAGTCGTGGGCGTCGTTGCCCTTGAGGAACACCAAGAGCCGCGCCGCGTCGATCAGCGGCTGTGGATCGGGATGCCGCCGCGCATAGCCGAGCATCTTCCGCGCGGCAGCCATCGGGTCGCGGCTGACATCGGCCAGGATCTCGACTTCGGCGGCGGCGCCGGTTGCCAAGGGCAGCGGCTCAAGCCGTGTCAGGTCGGTTTCGGCCACATGGCCGCGGCTTTGCATCGCTTCGCGGAACATCGGCAGGAAGGCCGCGTTCTGCAAGAGCAGCAGCCGGCGGTTATCGTCGTTCGCGCCGGCCTCGAAGGCGTAGCGCAGGGCGTTGCTGGTGGTCACGGCGTGCAGACCGACAATGCCCGGCTGGCGCACCAGCAGTTCGCCGGCGCCGACCAGCAAGGCGTCCCACACCGATTGCGGCGCCACGCCGCGGTTGATCAGATCGACGACCGATTCGCAAGCGTCGGCGGCCGAGCCACGGTGGAGCGTGGCCAGCAGTTCGGCCGCGGCGCCATCGTCCGCCTGGCCCGTTTGCCAGCCGTCGCGGAACCTCTTGGCGCGGGCAATGTTCTCGCGGCCGGGCCGGTCGGCGGGCCGGTCGTCCTGGGCCGGGCTGCCGTCTTCGTGTTGCAACAGAGCATAGGCCAGCGACCGGAGCACCGGCTCGGCGTGTTGCCAGCCGATTTCGCCGAGCGTCCGCCAACTGTTGGCCACGTAGATCGCCTTGTGACCGATGGAGCGGAAATCGCGCGAGCCGAAGCGGCAGAACAGATCGAACAGATCCTCTTTCCTGGCCGAGCGCGCCAGCGCCGCCACGGCCGCGTCGGCCTTGGCTTCGTCCCACGATTCCATCGCCTCGATGAACGTCCGCCGCGCCTTGTCGGGAGCGGGGAGCGCCGCCTCGTCCACCGGCTGCATCGTCCAATCGCCCTCGCGAACGTCCTGCGCCTGCGACTCTTTGAAATGGTCGAGCGCCCAGAAGATCGGCAGCCAGCGATGTTCTTCCGGCGACGCGATACTGGCCAGGTGGGCCGAGTTGACCACCAGCACCGCGTGGAACTTGAACCCGACTTGGGGCCGCGGCTGGATATTGCGCACGCCGGCCAAGAGCAGCGCCGCCAGTACCTCTTGGTACGACGTTCCGCCCTTGATCCTTTGTGCGACCTGTTCCAGCAGCCTCTCGCGCGGCGCGTCTTCGAGCAGCCTCACCAGGGGCTCGATTTCGGGCCGTAGGGGAACACCGCGCCCATTGCCGGCGGCCTGGGCCGCCGACACGGCGGGCAAGCGCGTCAGGAATTCCAGATCGCCCAGTCCGGCCCATGCTCCGCCGGCCGCCGTGGCGTGCAAGAACCGCCGCCGCGTGGTTTGTTTGAACATGATGTCATTCCTCCTGGTCGATTGGCGACCGCTGGCTGCGAGATGACTTGAGGTCATTCTATCACAATCACTCACTCCAGTCATCCAGGCACGGTCACTTGTTTTCCGCCGGCGCGGATGGAGTTTGCAAAGAGCCCTCCGCCGCTGGAACGGGGAGCTCTAACAGGTACACTCCGGCACGAAAACTTCCCGCGGCAACATACCGGCCATCGGGCGAGAAGGAAAAACCTCGCGCCCGCGGCAGTTTTCCCTTGTCCGAACGGTAGATTTCCTCGCCGGAGCGGAGATCGGCCAGGCGCGCATGCCCGTTCGTCGAATTGATCACGAGCAGCCGCCCACCGTCCGGGCTCACGACAGCCTCGGTCCATCCCGGAGCGATCGTCTCTGAGAGAGTGATCTCCCGCAACTTTTCCCCAGTCGCCGCGTCCCACAGGCGGAACACCAGGTCTTTGCCCCGACACGAACGCGGCCCGGTCTTGGCGGCGATACCCCGAGTACCGAAGGCGCGATATCGAGGCGGGGCACCCTAAACGGCTTGGGTCGCTGCGCGGCAGATTGGCGGAATGAAAGACAGGATGACAGGATCAACAGGATGGAACACGGCGTTACCGGTCGTTCGCAATCCCATCCTGTCAATCCGGCAATCCTGTCCAAAGACCAGCAGGCCCGCATCGTCGACGTGTTCGCGCCCGCGGAACGCTGGCCTAACGCCGAATCGCGGGCGGGGCGATTCCCGTGTGCCCATTCAGCGAGACGTAGGTTTCCGACTCGTTCAGCCGCAGGAGGTCGAGCCGCGCCGCCGAGAGTAGGGTCTCCCCGCTGAGCGCGGGGAGCTGGAGCGGAAACAGGACGGGCGATTCAGCGATCGACTGCACGGCGCTTCGACGGCCGTTGACGCCTCGCAGGTAGGCTTCCACCAGCCAGGAGGCAAGTCCATTGCTCGTGACGGTTTGCAGCGAGCCGGGCAGGTAAACGCCCGGTTGCGTTCCCTCGACGAGAACTCCCCAGTCGATGTACGAGCGTAGGATTCGCCTGGCGGCCCGCGCCACCGTCTCTCGCTCGCCATATTGCTCGCGAATCCGCCGTTGCACGACGGTCGCCGCGACCGCCCCTTGCAAACGCAGCAGCCGGCCCACATGCGCCGCAACCGCCCCGAAAAACGGGTAGGCCGCCAGGCACATGCCCCCCTCACCGCGAGTCATTTGTCGAGTTGTCGGGTTAGCGACACCACAGGCGTAACACGACTTCGCAATAACTCGTCCCAGGCATCAAGGCAGCTCTGCCGCATCGCGGTGCCCACCGTCCCTTCGGACTGTTCGTACAGACGCAGCAGCAGAGAGCCGAGTTGATCGCCAGCGTATGGGCGGCGGCCGAGACCCGACGGTGGGTTGGTCGCGTCGTATTGACAGAGCTCTTTGCACGCATCGAGGATGACGGCCGCCAGCGGCGCGATATTCGCCCCGCTCCGTTCGACAGCGTAGAGCAACTCGTTTGGGTCACCGTGGAACGCCAGCGTGCGTACGAAATGCAGTAAGAACCCAGTGGCGTCTGGATTTTCCAGGAACCGATCGTAGCGAAGAAACAGTGCCGCCTTCGCGCGGACATCGTCTTCGGGGTCGTTGAAGAACGGCTCAAGCAAGACACGCGACGATTCAAAGTACCGCGGGTCAGTCAGAAGCCTGGCGGCTGTCGCCGCGACCGCTTTTCGTTGCACGACCGAGCCATGGGTGCAGAGCTGCAATTCGTCGCTGAATAATCCGTAGAATAGGTTACGCGCGGTGACCTGGCCTGTCCCGGTCGTGGCCACGTCATCGCACTGCGAGCTAATCATCATCTGGACCAAGGGAGCGACGTCCGCCGCGTGGTCTGGAAATGCAAAGTTGTAGAGCTCTTGCGCATCGTGACACGCCGCCACTCGAAGATCATCCGCCACTGCGCGCAGGAGCCAAGCGATCGATATACTCTGGTCGATGTTCCACACCGCCAGGCAGATTCGGACGGCGGCGACGCGCACGACTGGATGGGGGTCGCCGAGGAACCGTTCGATCGCCGGGAGGAACTGAGGCAACAGTTCTGGACTGCGGAAAAGGACCGCGGACATCGAACGCGCGGCGATGGCCCGAACGCAATTGATGGAGTTTTGTTCCAAGACCTCGACGGCGCACTCCGATGCTCGCTGGTTGCAATACACCTGAAGCGAGTCAGGTTCTGGGTCGGCATGGCCGCAAACGTCAAGTAAATGCTCGACAATCGTGGCGGAAACGATGATGTCTTCTCGCGATTCCAGAATTCGGCAGAACTCTTCAGCCTGCTGTCTGTCCGCCGAGCACGGCATCCGTTCCAATACGCATTGAACCAACTCTGCGGGAGCCGGGCTCCATGTCGCTCGACGATCCTCCGGCACGTCAGATGGGAGTTGGCGCCTGGCCAGCGCGTGAAGCACCGAGCCAAGGTAATCCGGCGGCGCGTCCAACGGGATCTGTAGTGCCAAACGTGCGAACCGAACCGGATCGCGGAGCGCGGCTTTGCCGAAATCGCGAGAGAACATCTCGACGGACGCCTCAAGTACGGAGCCGATCTGGTATCTGCGGACGCGCCAGGTATCGCGACGGGAAGCTAATCCGCCGTTGGTAATGATCGCAAGCCACGCTACGTCGCTAACCCGGTCAATTCGCTGTTGGTCGATCGGCGACGTAACCAGCCCGCCGCGAGGCTGACGCGGCGCAAACAGTTCCCCATCAGCTTCGCCGAACTTTCGCTCCAGCACGCCGATCCGGCCATTGGTTTCTTGGGATCGTCGGGTGGCACAGAGCGCGGGTAACAAGAAGTACTGCGCGCCGCCGAATCGGTTCCGGAAATCCCCGCGCCGTGTTTCGCCGAACCAGAATTGAGCGAGCCTGCGCTCCTCGGGGTCGCGGTATCGAAGTAAAACTCGCTCGACGTCTGCGAAAACCTCGTCGCAGCAGTGCGGAGACATCGCCGCCACCAAACGCCTTGCTGGAACCCAGCGAGCCCGACGGCGACCTGCCCCGCAACGAAGTCGCATGGGATCCTCGAGCAACCATCTGATCGCGACGTCGGCATAGGATTGCGGTAGGGCGGTGAGCGTGTCGACGAGAAGCTTTCGGACGACGCGCGATCGCAGCGTGCTCATCGGACGTACGAGGGACAGAAAGGCGTCTGGCGCGCGACTTGCAAGACGCCGACCCGACGCGCGGAGCGCCGCGATCAGTACTCTCGGAATCCGCACAGCCGCGGCCCAAGTCTTGGCACGCTTAGGACGTTCCTTTACGACCTGAATCAACCGGGGTTGAAGTAATTTCCAGGCCAGCTTCGGCCGGCGAGCCGCCGCGCGACTGACCGCTTGGGCGTCGGCAGGGTTCTCCATCCGAAGGCTCGCCTTATGCGATCGGGCGTCGCCGGTCTTGCCGTCGCTTGTCGTCGCGAGCACTGCAAGCAAGCGAAGTGCTCGTGCTGGCTGCTGTTCGGCGAGATCCTTCCAAGCTACGAAAAGGTCCAAGGCGCCCGCCCGGATGCAGGCAAGTCGTAACGCGAATACGCCGTCGGTCTCCGTATCCGGGCTCGATCGACGGAGGACCAAAGCGATCCGGGCGACCTTTTCGGCGCCTTGCTCGAGTAGCGGAAGGCATAATTCGGCGACAAGGTCGCCGCAGCGGTCGATGACTGTGCTAAGCAGCCCGATGGCCCGGCTTTGCTCGGCGTCATCCGGTGATGAAAGCCAACTCTGCAATGCCCCAGCCTTCGCCAGGTCCGCGACGTACGTCGCCTCGACCTGCACGACCAACTGCAATACGAGTTCGGACCATTCTGGTTCCCGCAGCAGTTTGAGCACCAACTCGCTCGTGGCGACTGTCGGCGTCACTTGCCCGAGCGCTTCGAGCGTCAACAGCTTCATGTGAAAGCGTGTCTCCGGATGGGACAGGAGCTCATGCACCGCCGAGACAAATCGGTTCATGTTTTCGTCGGCAAGCAAGAACAGGAGTTGGCGCAATTGCTCGCGACGAAACAGCGATTGGCGAGAGCGATCCCCAAGCCATTCGAGCAGAGAAAGCGAGCCTGCGTCGATGGCCGCGGCGGCACGATCGGCAATGAGGAAGTCAAGGTAGCTCTGGTGGCAAAACGTGACGGATCGGCCGCTCACCTGAATGATGCCGAGCGATTGCAACTGCGTGGCGAGCGCCAACGACCGCGCAGTGAGGCGCGCCGGAGCCGACAACGTCGCATGCTGCTCCATGTGGTCGACGAAGAGGTCCAGAAGATCGTCGCGATCGCTTGGCGAGACGCCGGCTTTTTCGATCTCCCGGCGCCTGTTTCGCCAAAACTCCCGCATAAGCTGCGTGGCCGAGTCGAAGTCCGGTGAATCCGTTTCTGATCGGACGATTTCGGCCCACATCGCGAGATTCTGAACCGACGCTAGCAGTGACAGTCGACGCGCGGTCAAACGGTCCGGGTCGACCCCTGACTCGCGCACGATTTCACGCACGGCAGCATCCGGCAGCTTCTGTACCTCGATTTTCTTGAATGATCCGGTATCGGTTTGGGTAAGCCAACGCCGAATTTCGGGATCATGTTGTAGATCGAACGTCCGACACGCGATCACCGCGGTCAGGTTGCGCCCGAACGCGCGCTGGGTGCGCACTTCGCGAACCAACTCCTTGCAGACGTCAAGCCCCTGCGCCGCGTGGGCGCTCGTCCAACGAAGGGAATCAAGTTGGTCCAGGATCAACACGGCCCGCCCACCCGCGGCGAGTTGTTCCAAGCAGATGACCGGGGACTCAGGAAGACCAAGGTCTTTCCCAAACTGCCTTGCGGTTCCGCGCGGTGGTCGTCGATCGAGCCGAACCGCGACGAATGGCATTCGGCGGTTGCGCAGTCCCTCCGCGACCTGATACAACACTCCCGACTTCCCAAACCCGGTTGGCCCATGAACGATCACCACGTCAGGCGACGGATTCGTTTCAAGCATTGAAAAGACCGCATCCGCCTCCGGACGGGGGATCATTTGGCCCGACGCCAGGTGAGGCTCGATCGAGTCGACGAAATCTTGACGCAGCTCATCCATTCGGATCGACGTGCGTTGGTCGCCAACTAAGCGGCGGGCTTGCAAACCCCGTTCGCTGAGAAACGCATGCATGTCGCTGGCGATCAGTTTCTTGCGAGGGTGCTCCGCGGCGAAGTCACACAGCGACGCGATCACTAGATCGGGCTCCGCCGCTACGCACAAATCGGCCCAGCACCGCAGTTCGTCCTGTCCATGTTGGTCGTCGGAAAAACTGTGGAAGTGTGACCGTCGGAGGAAGTCATATGCCGCGGCACGCCCCGCCGGAGCAGTCGAATCAACAGAAAGGACCCGACACAGATCTCGGAAGGCAGTCGACCGCGCCTTACCGACGGCAACTTGGTTATCCCAAAAGTCCTCAGGATTTCCTGCCGAATCGCGGGCGCTTTGGGACAGGTCGCGGAGCCAAGTTGCCGGGACAGCCGAAACGAACGCAAACTCATGCTCAGCACTGCGATCCAATTGCTGCTTTGCGTATGCCAGCACGCCACGGCGCGCCAGGTCGGCGAACGACCAGTCACCCTTGTTTCCGTTCCGTGCCTTGCACTGCTGGCCCTCGAGGCGCCGGTCGAGATGCTCTACCCAAAGATCGACGCCGTCCTGGTCGTCACCGATCGCCTCAACGGTCACCGAACGAAGCCGCTCCTGCATCAGCAGTAGGAGCTGACGAGCGACCCACCTTCCTTCGAATCGGTTGCCGAGCTTGTTAGCATAACCACCCAGCTCGAAGCCCATTCCACCATCCTCCCTCCATCTTTTCGGTCTTGATCCAACTCCTGCGTCGCGATAATGGCCGCCACGTCAAATCTCCGGCAGCCCCTCCACGATCTTCACGGTCTCGACGCTGACGCGCACGATCTGGCCGACGAGGCGGACGATGTACTCTGGGTCGTCAGGCCGATTTGGGTCGGAGCGAATGCCGCTGCGCTTGTCGTCGCTCACCTGGTACTGGTCGAGCACCCATTCCAGAGCACTGCGGTTTCCCAGGCGGTAGCGGTACGTCTCGGGCGGGATGCGGGCCAGCGCAAGGTAGCGATTCACTACCACGGCCGAGCGGTCCTTGGCGAGCTTCATCTTCTCGACGTGGAAAGAGAGTGGTACGCCAGGCGTTTCGACCAATTCAAGCGGATAGGGCTCGAGTTGCTCGTAGTCGAGGTGGAGTTTGGCCAGGGCTTCGCCCGCGTCGGCAAACGCTTTGAAGTCGTCCGCGAACGGAATGCGAGGCAGCTCGCGCTTGAGGTTATCGGCGAACTTCTCCCGATAGCCGGCGTGGTGCAAGACACCGTAGACGTAGTAGAAAACGTCCCATTTACTGATCTTATTGTTCTTGTAGTGAGTACGGAACTGCTCCAAAGCCCAATCGGTCAGGTTCTCACGTCGGTTCATGCCGTCGTCGTTATAAACGTAGAACGGAAAGCACTGGGTGCCGGCTCCGGCCCCAACAAGATGGAGATCGCAAATGCCCCTAATCGCCAGCGCCATGAACGGCTTCTCAGACCCCAATGTTGTGAGAGCGATCACTCGGTTTTCGCGTTCGCTCTCGGTGGTCGGAAAGATTTTGGGCATTTGCCCCAACTCGTCGACCGCGATGTCCGCGAAGTAGAGGAACCTCTTGGAGAAGGGACGGTAGAGAGCGTCTCGAAAGCAGTCGGGGTCGTAATCAAGGCTTTGCTCGTTTCTCAGCGACCTCTTGAGGTTCCTGCTCCACTTGACCTTGCTGTAGTCGAGGAACGCATCGATATCGCGATTCTCGCCGCGCCGCTTGTAGCGATCGAGTTCCGAATTAAAGTCGTCACAAAAACGCCCGACTCGATCCGCGAGGGCATGTGCGTCGAAACCGTACGCCACGTCGTCGCGATTGGTCGACACGCCGAGAGAATAGGTCTTGAAAACAGTCGGCGCGCTACCGGCAATGCCTGCCTTAGCGTCTTTCGTCCCGAGCGGAAGGAGCACGCTGAATTCCGCGGCGTTGTCCGAAACCAACCACGAATTGCGGCTGTCCGGGCGGAGCCGTTCCCAGGCAATTTGACTCGCGGACGATTGTGCCGCCAGCCACGTTAGCTTCGCTTCTCGTCGAAGATATTTGTCCAATCGGGCGAATTCGAGACCGGGATCGGCGTGCTTTGCCGCACGAACAGCGACGGTGATGCCAACTCCCACTTGAATCCCAAAGACGTTATAGGCGGTCCCGCTGAGCTTTGGATTCTGTCGGACGTTTCCCTCCAAATGCAAGTGGCAGACGCGGTTAAAATCCTTGAGCAAGTGCTTGCGCATACCATCGAACGCAATCTGGTCGACAAAACTATTATTGCTGACGAAGCAGACGATCCCGTCACGGCCCTCGAGTCGATCGGTCGCCCAACGGAAAAACTTGACGTAAGGGTCATACAGCTTCGAATTGAGCGTCGCGTTGGAATCCTTGGCGTAGGTTCCTTTTATTCGCGCGTCAATGATGGCGTACTTGCGGTTCTTGTTGTTGTCGTTTTCGTTTAGCTGGCCGACGTTGTACGGCGGGTTCCCGATGATGACCGTGATCGGGGCGTTCTTCTGTCGCACGACCCGTGCCGTGTTCGCTTCGGTAAAAAGCGACATCTGCCGTCCCTCGGCCATGTCGAGCGTATCGACGAAGCAAAGCCCCTCGAAACCCTCGTAGTCGCCCGTCAATTCGTAGTAGGCGTGCTCGATGTTCAAGGCCGCGATGTAGTAGGGGAGCAGCATCACCTCGTTGGCGAAAAGCTGCTCGCGGTACATCCGGGGTAGGTCGCGCTTGGGAATCCGCCGCAGCAGGTTGACGATGAAATTGCCCGTCCCGGTGCATGGATCGAGGATGTGGACGTCGCGGTCACCGAGCTTCTTGCCAAACTCGGTTTCAAGCACCTCGGCCACGCTGGCGCACATGAAGTCGACGATCGCCTGGGGCGTGTAGACGATGCCGTGCGTGTCGGCCGTCCTGATCGAATAGCCCTGAAAAAACCGCTCGTAGACCGTGTTCAGGAAGTGCTGCTTGTCGGAGAACTCCTGCAAGACGCGAGCCGCATCCTCGATCGCCCGGTAAAAGCGATCGAGCGATTTGAGGAACTCGTCGCGGTTGAAGCTCTTGCTCACCAGCGCCGCGATGACCTTCTCGACCTCGACGGCGATCACGTTGCGCTGCGTGAATTCCGGGTTGTCGAAGATCTTGCGGATCAACCGCTCGGTGAGCAGGTGCTGCACCAGCATCTCGTCGACCGCGGCCTGGCTCAGGTTCGGGTTCAGGGCGGCGCGGCACAGGGCCATGAACGCCTCGAAGGCCGTTTGGAACTTGCGGTTCTCGCGATGCGCCTCGATGATCTTGTCGGTCAGGGCCTGGGCCAGCTCGGGCACGCGCTCTTTGAACTCGTCGACCGCGCGCTCGAAGCCCTCGATGTCGGGCTCGGTATGGCGGTAGAACGCGTTCAGCAAGTCGGCCAGCGCTTGCGGCTCGGTCAGGTCGATGTCGAGCGCCTCCTGGCCGTTCTGAAACAGCACGGCGCGGCGCGTGTCTTCAAAGATCGTGTTCGTCAGCGGGTATCCTTTGGCCGTTTTCTTTTGGATCTCGGCCCAGAGGTCGTCGTCGGAGTCCTTGGCCTCCCAGTAACCGCGGTGGAGGTTGAAGTCGTCGCGGACCGTGCCGTCAGGTGTGATGCTCTTGCCGCCGCGCTTGAGCGGGAGCTTGGGAACGAGCATCCACCCGCGCGCCCTGGCCGTTTCGGCGAGCAAGCGGCCGAAGGCCGTTTCGACGGCCCCCTCGTGCTTGACTTGCTGGTCGCTGAATTCGCGCAGTGTCTCGTAATAGGCGGCGATGGCCTTGTGCTTCGGCTTGATGTCAGCGGGCGTAGGCATGCGGGATCGTCCATCTGTCACGCGGAGCCAATTCAGCGGTTCATCATAGCGAGCGAATGCACGGTTGTCCACACCTGGAATGGCGATTCGCCGCGTCCTCGCCGGCTTGGCTGGCGGGTTATACTGTGCGCGGTCGGAAATGAGAGGATTTTCGGCTCCGTCCCGATCCGCGGAAACCGTCGAGCACCACTTCGCTCCGCTTGGTATAGTGCAAGATCGACGGCACGATCACCAAATGGGCTGCCCTGGATCCGCGCCAATCCGTTGCGCGTTTTCACGTCCGTCTTGACTCGTGGGCAGATAGAACCTACGATCTTGGAGGGTTTGCAATCACACCTGAGGCCTGGGAAGTGCTGTGGCACGTTGGGGCTAAAACCCCGCCCGGGCCTCCATTTTTTTCCTTTTTGTGTTTCTACTTTACGTCGACGCGTCGGGCACGGCAGAACTGACGGACGCCAATACCCGTCACTATACCCTCGTCGGTCTGTGCGTCCATGAAGGAACGTGGTTCGCCCTTGATAAGCGGCTCAATGGTCTGAAAAATGCTTACTGCCAACACGGCGAGGAATTTGAACTGCACGCGGCCCAGTTCGCGTGCTCGATAAGGGAGCAAGACGAAATCCCCGGTTTCGCCGATATGTCCTGGACCGACCGTCGCGCTCGGGTTACCGCAATTCGACGGGCGAAGATTGCCGCTGAGCCCACCGCTGCGGGAAAGAACAAGCGAGCGGCCCCGGCGAGCCACGAGGAGAGAAACTTTCAACGGATTTTCCATCGATTTGATCGCGATAATTTGGGAAAACTGCATGGGTTGCGGCATTACACCCCCTCAGGCACCTGCAATTGCCTGATCTGCCAAGAGCGCGGTCACGCCATGCCGCAATCCCCTCCAACAGCCGTCCCGCCAGCGGGACCACATCCCTCGGCGCCCTAAAACAGCCGAGAACGCGTTGAATACGCGCCGATCGCCTTTTGCATGTCGTGCCGTTTGCCGCCCTAAACCAATGGGACGGCATCACCGGTTTCGCGTGGGCCGTGGATCTTCACTCCACCACGACGCGCACCTTGTTCGAATCGTGGCCGCTCGCCAGGCTGTCGAGGTGCGCGTCGAACCGCGTCTTCAGCTCCGCGGGCGTCGCCGGTGTTCCGCCCGGCGCCAAGGCCGCCTTGAGTTCGTTCGCCTTGAGCACGACGCGGACCATCCCGAAGAGCGCCTTTTGAGCAGCATCGGGGCGCTCGACGTGCTTGAACGCGGTCAGCTCGTCAACGCCCGTGGCGGCGAGCGCGGCGAGGGCCGCCGCGTCGAACTTCTTGCCGGGAATCGCCAGCACCACGTCGCCCGTGTAGACCAGCGCGGCCAATACGATGACGGCCCATTCGGGCTCCAGACGAAAGAGGTGCGGCGCAAGGAACTCGACGCCGTGAACGTCCTGTATCAACTCGGCGCGGTTGACGACCTGGCCGTGTCCCTTTTTGCCCAACACGTCGATTACGTACCGCGCATAGCGCGACTGGGAGGGCGCCAACTTGTCGCCGTCGAGCAGTTCCAGCGCGTCGAGCGCGGCGGCGGCCTGCCTCGTGCGTGGCTGACCGGCGATCGCGCGCAGCGCGTCGTCGGCCGCCTGTGGCCGGTTGCCGCGAGTGATCAGTACGGAGAACGTGGGGTATTCGGCCGCCTGGTCGTGGAAATGGGGCGCAAGGCAAATCGAGCTGACGCCGTTCACCAGGTCACGCACGGCGACGCGCGGTCCGGTGGCCGACGAGAGCTTTCCCTTGATCCAAGCCAGCATGGGTTGGGGCTTCCCCTGGTAGGTCACCTCGCATGCGGTGGCCAGCCGCTCCTGCAACCAGCGGCCCATTTCGCGCAGAAACCCAGATGCCTTCGACTCGTAAGTCGCTTTGGCGTGCCCCGATGAGGTCGAGGCCAGGTCGAGCGCGGCCGCATAGTTCCGTAGCGCCGCGAGGAACGGGGCGTCGGCGCCCGTGAGACGAAAGAACACTTCATCCGGCCGCCGCTCGTCGTCAAATCGCGGCGGATCGTGGGGCTGGATGAAATACAAGTAAAAATCGCGCCGCGGAACGGCCGTCGAACGTTCGTTCGGCGCCCCGAAAAACAGATAGCCGTGCCGTGGCGCCTTGCGATCGAGCCATTCGAGCTCGTGCTCCCAGATGCGGTATCCGCTCACGTAGGCCTGGTCGGTACACTCCAACGCGCGTTTCAGCGCCTCGTAGTAGTAGCGGTCGAGCTGGGCCGGTTCGAGCGTCTCCGACTTCTTCTGGATCAGCGCGTCGTAGTCGTCGGTCTTCTTCAGGTCGAGATACCACTGCTGATTGCCGGCGTTGAGCGAGATGAACTGACCGCTGACCGTCGTCTTGATCTGTTGGAGCACCGTTTCGACTTGCGTCAGGAGGTTGTCGGCCGGGTCGCCCCCCAGTTCTTCGATGCCGGTCTGGTAGAGACACAGCCCGTCGCGCAGCTCCTCGGCCGTGGCGCCGAGCGGGGCATTCACGTCGCCCGTCGTGAGGCGGTGTACCGACAGCGCGTGGATGATCCGGCGGGCCATCGGCTTGTAGGCTGGGCGCGGGAACGCCTGGTCCACGCGCGATTCGAGGACCTGGCTGCAATCGATCACCGCGCGGATGTCGGGGACCGCCCGGAAAGACGGGTTCTCCGTGAGCGTCGTCCAGTAGCCGTCGTAGGCGACCAGCCCAGGGTACGAATCGGGCAACTCGCGCGGCAACAGCTTCTTCATCGCCAGCGAAAGCGTCTTGAGCACCTCGCGCTTCTCGATCGCCGTCACCCGTTCGAAGGTGTCGATGTAATCGGGGTGGACCGGGAAAAGCCGCGCGAACTCGTCCATCCGTTCGTTCATTCGCCCATAGCAGCGCGCAAACGGCGCCAGGTATTCACGTACTTGCGAGAGCTGGTGGGCGTTTTTCTTGAGCAGTCTCTGGGCCACGACGTGCTTGACGTCGCGGCGCGCGATCAAAACTTGCTCGAAGCGGTCCTTGACGCGGCGCACGCTTTCGGCGACGAAGCCAAAACGCGCGCTGTCGAAAATCGCCTCCTGAACGCCCGCCACGAAGCGGAACTTCAGGTCTTTGCACACCTCGCCGATCTCGCGCAGGAAATTCAAGTCGAGGATGATCTCCTGGTCCTTGCGTGTTCGCAGGAAATCGAGCAGTTCATCGACGACGAGCAGCAAGCCCACCTCATCGCCATGGACGGCGTGAAAAGCCCGCATCATGTCCTCGAAGGCGCGCTTGTTGTTGGGCGCCTGGTCGGGAAAGCTGAACGTCACGCCCATCGAAGCCAGTCGCTCTTCAAGCTCGGCAACCAGGATTTCGCGTAGCGACATGGTCGTCGAGCCGATTTCGGTGCGCACCACCTTGAATTTGCCGGCGATGGAAACGGCGGCCTTCGCCACGGATTCGTTGGTCAGGCACTCGGCCATTTCCTCTCGCTCGGCCAGCGCCGAAATCACGGACATCAGGTGCGACTTGCCGATGCCGTAGTTGCCGACGACCAAGAGCGCCTTGTTGTCCCCCGGCTGGTCGAACCTGAGCTGGGGGATCACCAGGCCCGTGAGACGCTCGGCCATTTCATCGGAAATGACGTAGGTGCTCACGAGCCGCCGCGCCGATTCGTCGGCATCGGCGTCGCGCAACTGCACTACACTCTCGATCGGCTCGAATTGGATCAGATCCCGGTACTTCATGTTCGGTCGTCTTGTGTTTCCGAGAAGTTCACGGTAGGCGTCGCCGCCTCGACGATCAGAAAATCCTTTACCGGGTACGCGCGGCGCTCCGGATGACCGGGCTGGGCGTAACACAGCTTACCCTGTTCGATCCGGCCGTTCCATGCGGCGACAATCGTACGGCGTCGTGCCAGCCCAAGTAGCAAACGTAACGGATCCACCCGCAATTGGGAGTCGAAAAGGACTTCCAAGTTGTCGAGCAAAACCAATGCTCCCGCCGTGGCATCCGCGATCGCGTCAAGGATGCGGGGCACCTGGTATAATCGTTGTTTGGTCGTCAGTTCCAAAAGGCGTTGCGAGAGTTCCAGTCCGACATTGATCAACGGGGCGCCGGTCGCCCGGCTGACGGCGCGCAATGCAGTCGTCTTTCCCTCGCGCTGAGGGGCCACGACGATGACCAGGCGGTGATACAACGCCGTGGCTTCGTCGACGCGCCGGAGAATTTCCTCGGCAAGCATCTCGTTCATTCGGCAAGCATCTCGTTCATCAGTAGAATCCAGAACTTCCACGCGACGCGATCGGCCTGGCGACACCCATCGAACCACTGGTAGCCACTAGCCCGGATTATTCATGGTCCGGGGAGGAACTCGCGCACTGTGCTGTAGCAGAATTCGCAAGAATTCTGGCGTAACTCGTGTCCACGGCCTGACTTCTTGCGAAGCCAGCTACGGGACCATGAATAATCCGGGCTAGCATTGTAACGATGATGTCGAAGTGAGGGCAGTCCCGTCGGTAGATGGCATTTTGAGGCGCGCAGCCGACCATATCCGCGCGTTGGCCGGCCCGCCCTCTCCGAACGTGCCCGCATCAAAGGTGAACCGCGATCCAGCGCTCTTGGTCGCCGGGCCGCGGCTCGAGTGGCGGTACGGCCCAGGACACCTGGCCACCGTCGGCCGTGGATCGAACGATGGCCTCCTTGAATGCCGCGACGACGTTGGCCAGCGCCTCACGCTCCGACCGGCCACGTCCCTCCACCTCCGGCAGCGCCGAGGCGCGCGCCACGATCCATCCTTCCGCGTCGCGCGGCGCGATCAGCACGTGGCAATTGTAAACCGGCACATCGGCCGCGGCGCGATCGGACGCGCTTGTTTCGTTCATCGTTCCCCCGCGCCAATGACCCATGACCAATGAACCATGACCAATGACCCATGACCAATGACCCATGACCACTGACCCATGACCACGTCAAAACGTCTTGATCAGCATTCCGCCGTCGACCACCAGCACGGTTCCAGTGATATAGCTGCCGGCCTCGCTGGCCAACAGCAGCGCCGGGCCGGCCAACTCGCGGGGCTGGCCCCAGCGGCCAAGGGCCGTGCGGTCGGCGAAGATCTTGATCTGTTCGGCCGTGAGCACGCTGGCCGGCAGGTCGGTCATGAACGGCCCCGGCGCGATGCAGTTGACCGTGATGTTGCCTGGCCCCAGGTCGAGGGCGACGGCCCGCGAAAGCCCGAGCAGCGCCGACTTGGTTGCCGAATAGCAACCGCGGCCGTCTTTCGAGACGATCCCCATCACCGACGAGATGTAGATCACCCGTCCCCAGCGGCGATCTTTCATTTGCGGCGCCAGTGCCCGCGTGAGGGCCATGCAGCTCGTCAGGTTCAGTTCGACGATCCGGTCCCAATCGCCGTCTTGGATCTGGTCGATCGACTGCGGGACGTTCGATCCGGCGTTATTCACCAGGATGTCGACGTGGCCCACGCGGGCCAGCGCCGTTTCCGACAGCCGCGCGACGTCATGGCGGTCGGTCATGTCGGAAACGACGTATTCGGCACGGGCGCCGGTTGCTTTACTGATCTCGGCGACGGCGGCCTGCAACTCATTCTCGTGGCGGCTGCTGATGACGACGTCGGCCCCGGCCTCGGCGAAGATGCGGGCCATCGCCAGCCCCAGACCCTTGCTGCCGCCGGTGACCAGGGCCACGCGGCCCGTCAAATCGAAAAGAGTGCCTTTCATGTGAGTCAGTTCTCAAAAGGGCCGTTCGACGATCGTCGCTTGGCCCAGGTTAGCGGTCGCCACCGAGCTGCCAGTTATCGATGATCTTGTTGCAGCCGGGCGTGAGGCTGCGGATCTTGTCGGCGATCACGGTTTTTTCCGAGACGGTCGCCTTCTTGAGCTTGCGGGCGAAGGTCGACAGTTTTTTGCGTCGATGCCGCCTGCGCTTGATTTCCTTATGGCGTTCGCTGATGCCACCCACGGTCGCACTGCCTTTCTCGCTTAGAGCCTATCCCACAGCCGCGGGGCAGGCGGCACGCCTGCGCCACAACGGCGGTTTTGGGTCGTGTAGCGTAATGATGGATGATTGATGCGCATTTCTAGCACGACGGTCATTCGGCGTCAACCAGGCTCCGCGTCCCGCGCGTCCCGCGCCTCCCGCATCCCGAGCTTGCCAGCTTGCCGATGAATCCTTGACAAACGCCATTGAATAACCTTACAGTAAGAGTCTATCCACAAAACCGCTGGGCAGGTGGGGCGCCTCCACCATCATGGCGGTTTTGGAATTGGCTCTATACTGCACGCGGCCAAGAATGAGACATTTTGTCACGAGAAGGTGGTGGCTGGTGGCAGAGCGTAAGCGATGCCCCGGCTACATAGCGACCGGGGCATCGCTTAGGCTCTGCCCCAGCCACCGTGAACGTCTCATTCTCGGCCGCGTGCAGTATAAGTAGGATTCAGGTCTGCTTGGTAGGGAGGATTCTGATGTCGAGCCGTCGATTCGTTCCGCCGGGTCAGCCATGCAAGGCCCCCCTGGGTCCATGTCGCCGGGCCGCGCTGGCCGTGGCGCTTTCGTGCATCAGTCCCATGATGGCCCTTGGCGAGGAGGCTGCGAAAGAGAAGGTTGACAAGCCGGCCGCCACGGTATCGGCCGCCGCCCCCGGCGCGGCTTCCGCCGGCGCCAAGAGCGAGGCCGTCAGCCTGGCCGACGTGTTGAGCTTCCGCCAGGAAAAAGTCGCCGCGGAAATGACCGAACTCGAGGAACGGATGTTCCGGCTTTCCGAAGCCCTCAAGGCGCTCGAACCCGAAAACTCGTCGCGGCTGATGCTGGGCCTCAAGTTCGCTCGTGAAGAGCTGATCCTGCACCAGATGAAAGAGGCCCAGAAGTACCTGGCCAAGATGAGCCTCGACGAGGCCGCCGCCGAAGAGAAAGTGTTACTGGGCAAGCTGCAGCGGCTGCACGACCTGTTGCTTTCCACCGACCTCGACTTCCAGATGCAACTGGAAAAACTCCGCGCGATCCGCGAGATCCTGCGCCAACTCGACAAGGCGATCCAGGAAGAAGACCGCGAGCGCGGCTTATCGCGGGAAACGGCCGACAAGGAAAAGGAATTTGAAGGGCTGCGCAAGAAACGGGCCACGCTCGACGAGTTGATCCAACGCGAGGAGGGGCACATCGAGCAAGGCGGCAAGCTCGCCGACGTCAAGGAGCTTTCGACTTCAGATCAAGAAGCCGTCGGCAAACTGGCCGAGGAGCAAGCGGGCACTCGGACCGCCACCCAAGTGCTTGCGCAGGAGCAGGCCAAGGCCGGCAAGGAATCGCCCAAGGAATCGTCCAATCTGGGCGAGGCCGAGGGGAAGATGGGCCAGGCGGGCGAGAAGCTCGAAAAAAAGGAAGCCTCGGCCGCGCTGCCCGACCAGAAGGAAGCCCTGGCGGCGCTGGAGCGCGAGCGGGAAGCGACCGATGAGCAAATGCGGAAACTCGCCAAGGAACTGGCCGAGGCCGACTTCAACCGCATGAAGCGCGACCAGAACCAGAACCGCAAGCTCAACGAGGGGATCACTTCGATGGTCCGCGACCTGGGCGAAACCGGCGCCGGGGCGCTGGGCGAGTTGGTGCGGGCCGATGGAAGCATGGGCAACGCTGAAAATCAACTGGGCGACCGCGACGCCGAGTCGGCCAGCGGCCAGCAGAAGGAGGCCGAAGACTCGCTCAAGTACGCCAAGCAACAACTGGAGGAAGAAGCCGAGAAGCTCCTCGACCAACTGCGGGCCGAGGTCAAGCGGCGGGTGCTCGAAGGCCTGACGCTGATGCTCGAACGGCAAATCGCCGTGCGTGAATCGACGCAGCTTCTTGGACCGAAAGCCGCCGCGGGCTCGCGCAACGCATTGACTTCGCTGGTGGGTCTGGCCAAGAGCGAGGGGCGGATCGTCGAAGTCGCCAACGAGCTGATCACGCTGGTCGAGGAAACCGAATTCGGCATCGCGTTGCCCGCCGCGCTGTTGGTCGTGCGCGATGCCATGAGCGATGTGCAGGTGATGCTGGCCGACGGCGACGGTTCGCAGCCGGTGGTCGAGGATGAGCGGCAGATCGAAGCCGACCTGGAATCGCTGCTGGCCGCGATGAAGCAAATGCCCTCCAGCAAGATGTCGAACCGCAAGGGACAGAAAGGCCAACGCAACCGCGAACGCGAGCTGAACCGGCTGATCGCCGAGTTGAAGTTGATTCGCTTGTTGCAGGTCCGAACCAACCGGCGCACGGTGGACGTCGACAAGGCGCGTCCGGCGGTCGACGCCGACGCGCTTTCCGCCGGCATCAAGAGGCGGATCGAGGAACTGGCCGATCAGCAAGATCAAGTGCGCGACGCCACGCAACGACTTTCCGAAGAACGCGGTGAAGAATTACAAGGAGTCATGCCGTGAAGCGTTTCATTGTCACTATGACGATCGCCCTGGCCGCCGGTTTCTCGTCGCTGTCGTGGACGCTGGCCCAGGATGAAGAGGACGGCGCGCTGGATCCCATCGGCGACTTGGCGCTCGCGATGGAAGAGGTGGTCGTCGACCTGTCGGACTTGAACACCGGCAAGGATCCGACCCAGGAGGCGCAGGAGGGGATCGTCGGCAAGCTCGACGAGTTGATCGCCAGGCTGGAGAAGGAGTACGAGCAGTCCCGTGGTGGCTCGGTGAACCCGAACCCGTCGCGGCCGGCGGCCGATTCGACGATCCGCGGCGGGCCCGGCGGCATCGGCGACCTGCACGCCGCGCGGAAAAACGGAAAGCACTGGGCCGAATTGCCCGCGCACCAGCGCGACAAGATCATGCAGTCGATGAGCGAGGGCTTCCCCGCCCACTACCAGAAGATCCTGGAGCGATACTACAAACGCCTCGCCGAGGAGAAGGCGACACCCGAGGACGAGTCGGAAGAGGCTGCGGATGAGGCAGCCACCGACGACGCCCCGGAAGGCAAGCCAGCAAAGACCGGCAAGGAGCCCGCCAAGCCTGCCACGCCCAAAAAGGCCGACGCGAAAAAGACGCCGGCCAAGGTCAGCGCCAAGTAAGTGGCCGGCGACGATAAGAGCCTGGAGTAAGCCCCGCTTCAGCGATGTACGCCAGGTGGCGGATCGTTGCTCCCCTGAATCGGCAATGCCGAGTGATCGCACTCGACCTTCGGGGCGTTTCATGGCAAAATACTCGGCATGACCGCCCGACCGAGCGCCCAGACCACCGCCGCGGATCGCGAAGCATTGCTGGCCTTGCTACGCCCGCACGGCCAGGAACACCTGCTGGCCTGCTGGGACCGCCTTTCGCCCAACGACCGAATCGAACTGGCGACGCAGATTAAGAGCGTCGATTTCGAGCGACTTGGCCGGCTGTTTCGCGAGGAACAGGTGTCGGAAGATTGGGCCGCCCTGTCGCTGCGGGCCGAAGGCCCGCCGGCGGCGCGGCTGCGCGGCCAGAATTCATTTGCCCCCGAACAGGCTCGGCGGCGCGGGCAAGAGGCGCTGGAGGCGGGCCGCATCGGCTTGGTGCTGGTGGCGGGCGGGCAAGGAACCCGGCTGGGCTTCGATCGTCCCAAGGGGCTTTACCCCATCGGTCCGATTTCCCATGCGTCGCTGTTGCAGATCCTGATCGAGAAGCTCGTGGCCGTCGGCCAAAGGCACACAGTTGCCATCCCGCTCTACCTGATGACCAGCCCGGCCACGCAACGGGAAACGGTCGAATTCCTGGCGGCCCACGACCGCTTCGGCCAAGGGGAAGCCGACTTGACGGTGTTCAGCCAGGGGACAATGCCGGCCGTCGATGCCGCCGGCGGCCGTGTGCTGCTGGAGGCGCCCGGCCGTCTGGCCCTCAGCCCCGACGGGCACGGCGGATTGCTGGCGGCGCTGGCCGCCGGCGGCGCGCTTTTGGACATTCGCCGCCGGGGCATCGAACAGCTCTTCTACATCCAGGTCGATAACCCGCTGGCCGCCGTTTGCGACGCGGAGTTCATCGGCTATCATCTGCTGGCCGGTTCGGAGATGTCGACGCAGGTGGTGGCCAAGCAAACGCCGGCCGATCGGGTGGGCAACGTGGTCTCGATCGACGGCCGGGTGCGGATCATCGAATACATCGACCTGCCGCCGGAAGCGGGCGAGCGGCGACTGCCGGACGGCTCGCTCAAACTCTGGGCGGGCAACATCGCCGTTCACGTTTTCGACGTGGAGCTGTTGGAGCGGACGGCGGCGGAGGGCGGAGGGCTGCCGTTTCACCGGGCGAAAAAAAAAGTTCCCTACCTCGACGACGACGGACGGCTGATCGAGCCGGCGAAGGAAAACGCGATCAAGTTCGAGCAATTCATCTTCGATCTGTTGCCCGCCGCACGCAACCCGCTGGTCGTCGAAGTCGACGAGAAGACCCACTTCGCGCCCTTGAAAAACAAGCCGGGCGAGAAGCGAGATACCCAAGAACATGTGCGCTCGGCGATGGTCGCCTTGCACACCGATTGGCTGCGACGCGCCGGTGCGGACGTCGCCCACGACGTACCCGTCGAAATCAGCCCTCGCTTCGCGCTGGACGCCGCGGAACTGGCCACGCGGATCGAGCCGGGGTTGAACGTCACCAGCGCAACGTATTTCCAGTAGCGGGAGGAGGAGGAAGGAGAAAGGAGAAAGGGGATTGGTGGCTGGGGCAGAGCCTGGCCACGAACGATTTCCCATTTCAACGAGCCAATTCCCCGGTGGCCCCGGTGCGCGGGAGTCGGGGCATCACGTAGGCTCTGCTCCAGCCGTGAGCAAGCCGGGTTTTTGGCGTGACGCGATCCGGTGGGAACCGGGGCATCGCTTAGGCTCTTCCCCAGCCACCACCCTCGTTCTAACCTCTAACCACTAACCACTAACCACTAACCACTAACCTCTAACCCCTAACCTCTAACCCCTTCGAGAAATGCTTCACGCCGTCATCATGGCCGGAGGTTCCGGCACCCGTTTCTGGCCCGAAAGCCGCGACGCTCGCCCCAAGCAACTGCTGAACCTGGCGGGCGAGCGGACGATGATCCAAACCACCGTCGATCGCCTGGGCGAGCTCATTGACGCCCGGCGCGTGCTGATCGCCACCAACGCCAAACTGGCTGCGGCGATGCGCGAGCAACTGCCCGGCCTGCCTGCCGGCGCCATCCTGGGCGAGCCGTGCAAGCGCGATACGGCGCCGTGCATCGGGCTGGCGGCGATCTACGTCAGCCGCGGCGACCCTGAGGCGACGATGGTCGTGATGCCCTCCGACCATGTGATTGGTCCCGACTCCGTGTTCCAGGACACGATCCGCTTCGCCGCGGCGCTGGTCGACGAGCGGCCGGGGCGGATCGTCACGTTCGGAATCCGGCCCGCTTACCCGGCGGAGAGTTTCGGCTACATCGAGCGGGGCGAACCGTTGAACGCCGCCGTCCCGGCGTCATTCGGCGCGGCGGCGGCGTACCAGGTGCGGCAGTTCCGCGAAAAGCCGAAGGCCGATGTTGCCCGGCAGTACCTGGTGTCGGGCAACTTCTATTGGAATTCGGGGATCTTCATCTGGAAGGCGGCGACCATCTTGAAGGCATTGGCCGAGCACCAGCCGGAAATGTACGGTCGCTTGCGGCGGATCGGCGAGGCGTTCGACCGGCCCGATTTCGAGACGGTGCTGGCTCGCGAGTTCGAGGCGATCCGCGGCGTGTCGATCGACTACGCCGTGATGGAGCACGCCCGCGACGTGGTGGTGGTCGAAGCGCCCTACGACTGGGACGATGTGGGGAGCTGGCAGGCCATTGCCCGGCTGCGCGGCGCCGACGCCGAGGGCAACACGATCGCCGCGAAGCATGTGGGGGTCAATACCAAGGGAACGATCGTCCGCGGTCCCGCCGGCCATTTGATCGTCACGTTGGGGCTGACCGACTGCGTCGTCGTTCACACGCCCGACGCCACGCTGGTGGCCAACAAGCACGACGAGGAGTCGATCCGGCAGGTGGTGAAGCTGATCAAGGAGCGTGGCTGGGAGGAGTACCTGTAGGCTCATACGGGAGGGTGGACGTTGGCTCATCCGAAGCAGGTCGCGAGATTCCGGCGTTTGGCGTTCCAACGGCGAGAGGCCGCCGAAGTCCTGCTGAAGCAGGGTTACACGACTGACGCTGTTTACCTGGCCGGGTACACGGTAGAATGTATTCTCAAGGCGCTGGCGCTGTCATTGTGGCCACAACGACAACACGCCGAGATGGTCGCATCGTTTCGAGGCCGCGCCGCACACGACTACGAATGGATCAGAAGAAAGTATTTGATGCGAGTTTCAATTCCCAAGGCGGTACTCACGTCGCTCGTGTTGGTCGGCAGTTGGACACCGGACATCCGGTACGACACAAGTCGCATCGACCCGCGCGTGGCGGATCGATTCTTCGCCGACGTGAAGACTGTCCTGGACTGGTGCGAGGGAAGAATCGGATGACTACCAATCAGCACCCGCAGGACGCGGCGACCCGGCGGATTCGCAAATTGCTCGTCGATCGCTACGGCAAGCGCCACCGCCGGGCGCGCGTGGACGTCTACCGTTATAACCCGTGCGCCATTCGGATTCGCATCGTCGATCCAGATTTCGCCGGAAAGCCGATCTACGATCGCTGGGACGAGATTTGGGCGATCCTCGATGATTTGCCGGAGGAAACGTATTCCGACATCACCGTTTGCTTGCTCATCACGCCCGAAGAGCAGCCGAAGTCGATGATGAACATCGAATTTGAAGACCCGCTACCAGCGGAGGCTTGACCGGCCATGTCCACCTTTACATCATCCGAATCGCCGCGCACCGCGGCGGAATTGAGCCAAATCTACGCCGCGAACCGCCCCGAAGGGCGCAAGTTCCAGCAGCGGGCCGGCCGTGTGTTGGCCGGCGGCGTGGGGCACGATTTGCGGCACTTTGAACCGGTGCCGCTGTACATCTCGAGGGCCAGTGGCGGGCGGAAATGGGACGTCGATGGCCATGAATACGTCGATTTCCTGATGGGCAACGGCGCGTTGCTCCTGGGGCATGCCGATCCCGAGGTGATCGAGGCCGTCGCGCGGGCAATGGCCGACGGCAGCCACTTCGGCAACGACCATCCCTTGCACATCGAGTGGGCCGAGTGGGTCCAGCGGCTGGTGCCGGCGGCCGAGCGCGTGCGGTTCATGAACTCGGGCAGCGAGGCCACGCTCTTGGCCCTGCGGCTTGCCCGCGCCTTCAGCGGCAAGACCAAAATCCTGCGCTTCGAGGGGCACTTTCACGGCTGGCACGACGACGTGGTTCACGGTTTCCAGCCTCCTTTCGAGGCCGACGGGTCGCTGGGCGTGCCCGCCTCGGTGCGGGCCAACCAGGTGATCCTTCCCGACAACGACTTGGAACGGCTTGAGCAGACGCTTTCGTCCCACGGCGACATCGCGGCGGCGATTCTCGAACCGTCGGGCGCCGCGTGGGGCCGCGTGCCGCTGGCAGAGGGGTTCTTGCAGGGCCTGCGCGAGCTGACGGCAAGGCACAACGTGCTCTTGATCTTCGACGAGGTTGTCTCCGGCTTTCGCTTCAGTCCCGGCGGGGCGCAAGCGCTTTACGGCGTCACGCCCGACCTGGCCAGCCTGGCCAAGGTGCTGGCCGGCGGTATGCCCGGCGGGGCCGTTGTCGGACGGGCCGACGTCATGCAATTGTTCGATCATACGGGCGACACACGTCACGACCGCCACGGCCGCGTGGTCCACTTGGGCACGTTCAACGCCTCCCCCCCCTGTGCCGCGGCGGGTATCGCGGCGCTGCGCCGCATCGCCGGCGGCCAGCCGATCGAGCGGGCCAACCGGCTCGCCGAGCAGTTGCGCGCCGCTTTCAACGAGATCCTGGAGCGGTTGGGCATTGCTGGCTACGCCTACGGCCCCGCCTCGACGTTTCACGTCTACTTCGAGACCGATCGCGGCCGGGTGCGCGCGGCCGGCTCGCGGGACGGTTTGCACACCCGCGAGGCCCGGCGGCTGAAGGGGATGCCCGGCGATCTGGTCACGCAGTACCAGCGGCGGCTCCGCCACCACGGAGTCGATCTCATGAGCTCGACGGGCGGCGTGCTTTCCAGCACCCACACCGAAGCCGACCTGGCCCACGCGGCCGAAGCGTTCGAGCTGACGGTGAAGGCCCTGCTCGAGGAGCGGTTGGTGCTGGATTTGTAGCACATGCACCAAAGGCGAAGATTCGAGGCGGAAGACGAATGAGTCGGCGTGAGAAGCTCCTCGATAAGATGCGGCGCACCCCGCACGGCGTCCGCTTCGGTGAGGTGCAGGCACTGCTCCACCACGAAGGATTCGTCCTTTTCAATCGGCGCGGCAGCCATTGTACCTATCATCGCGCGGATCGACGATTGCTGACCATTGTGCGACCGCATGGAAAACGAAAAACTTGTCACCCGGAAGACATTCGGAAAATTCTCGAGGCACTGGCAATATGAATTCCCATCACGAGTATCGGGGCTACGTGTTCACGATCACCTATCAAGCCCAGGATCCGGCCTACACGGTCGATTTTTCCGACTTCGTCGACATTATTACCAGCGGCGACTCGTTGGCCGAAGCGTTCGCTCATGCGTGCGAGGCGCTCGATCTACACCTCGAAAGCATGGCGAAGCTGAAAATGCGTGTGCCGAAGCCGAAACACCGCTTGATCGTGGAATCGGCATGAGAATCCCGAATCCCTCCGATTCCCCCCGCGGCCCTGGCATTTCGCGCCTGCGTCCGGTAAGATGAGTATGGGAAGGGTTCATCCCCACCTCTCTGACCGACCCTCAGCGCTTTGGTCGAATCGTCCCTCCAGTCCCACATTGGGCCTGGGCCCACTCCTTGACGGGAACGACGACCATGAAAACCCCCATCTCCGACCAGGTTCTGAACCGCAACGTCAGCCAGGTGTTGGCCGCGCACGGGCTGCGTTCGCCTTGCCACATCACGATCCAAACGCGCAATGGGGAAGTCACCATGACGGGCACGGTGCTGCGTCAGCAGCAACGCGACGCGGCGGGTCAGGCGGTACGCAACGTCGAAGGGGTGAAGCGGATCGTCGACCGGCTGACGATCAAGGCGCCGGTCAAACAGTCGTATGAACAGATGCCCGCCTATGTGCGCCCGCTCACCGAGGATGAAGCAGCGGCCAAGGCGGAGCAGGCCGCAACGTCGGAGGGGGCGCCTGCCGAACCGGAGGTCGAAGCCCAGAAATACGACAAGCAGGGAAAACGCCTCAAGGAGCCGACGCCGCCGAACGGGCCGGTTGGTGCAACGGCGAAAGACAATCCGTACGGCAAGCCGTCGCGTTAGCCCGTATTGTCATGATACCACACCAACCCGCGGCGCAAGCGGAGCGTGGGAACGAGTAACGTAACCGCCATCGCCGCCATCGCCGCAACATTGACAAGCAGGGCCGCCAACCGCTATAGTACAGATCCCCCCAGCATTCCCACCCGTTTTTTTCTCCGGAGGCACCCGCCATGCTCGTCATTCCTGGAAGAACGTCCCAAGACACATGTGACGGCGTAACGCGCCGCGAACTGATGCGAGTGGGTGGCTCGGCGGCCCTGGGCGTGTCGCTGGCCCATCTCTTCAAGTTGCAGGCGATCTGTGCCAACGAACGCGCCGCGGGCGGGGCCGCCGAAGGGGCCACGGGCGGGCCGGGGTGGAACAAGGCCAAGAGCGTGATCCTGGTTTTCCTCCAGGGCGGACCCAGCCACCTGGACCTTTGGGACCCCAAGGCCAACGTGCCGGACAATGTCAAAAGCATGTTCAACCCGATCGACACCAAGACGCCCGGCGTGCAGTTCACCGAACTGCTCCCGAAGCTGGCCTCGGTGACCGACAAGTTGACGCTGATCCGCTCGATGAGCTATACGCCGATCGGCTTGTTCAACCATACGGCGGCGCACTACCAGTTGCTTACGGGCTACACGGCCGACAAAGTCAGCCCGTCCGGGCAGCTTGAGCCCCCCAGCCCCAAGGACTACCCCAACGTCGGTTCCAACGTCATCCGTCTGAAGCCGACCACCGTGCCGATGCTCCCCTTCGTGATGATGCCGAGGCCCATGCAAGAGAGCAACGTGGTGGGGAAGGCGGGCACGGCCGGCTTCTTGGGGCGCGCCTACGACCCCTACTACCTCTATCCGGCCGGCGACGACCTCGACATGGACAAAATGTCGCGGATCAAAGTCGACGATTTGCAGCTTCGGCCCGAGGTCTCGTCGGTTCGGCTCGAGCGCCGCGCCCGCTTGCGCGACGTAATCAAGCTCGGCATGCCGGCCATCGAGAACGCGACCGCCAAGTACGACCTCGACGAATACTACGACAAGGCCTTGAGCCTGGTGATTTCGGGCCGTGCCCGCGAGGCCTTCGACCTGGGCAAGGAATCGGCCGAGACCAAGGCGATGTATGGCACGAACACGTTTGGCCAAAGCTGCCTGTTGGCACGCCGCTTGGTCGAAGCCGGCACGCGCTTCGTCGAAATCAACTGGCCCAAGGTGGCCAATTCCGACAACCACTCGTTTGACGTTCACACCGGCCTCTCGACCCGCATGAAGAACCAGGCCGGGCCGCTCTTGGACGCGGGCTTGTCGGGCCTGATTGCCGACCTCGACCAGCGCGGCTTGCTCGACGAGACGCTGGTGGTGGCCATCGGCGAATTCGGCCGCAGCCCCAAACGCGGCGTGAGCACCTCGGGCAACTCGAACACCGACGACGGCCGCGACCACTGGCCCTATTGTTACACGGCCGTGCTGGCCGGCGGCGGCACCAAGCGCGGTTTTGTGTACGGCAAGAGCGATGCGACCGGCTCGGCCCCGGTCGAGAACCCGGTCCATCCGACCGACATCCTGGCCACGCTCTACCACGCCTGCGGCATCGACCCGAACACGATCGTCTACAACCACCTCAACCAGCCGCGCGAACTGGTCAAGGGGAACGTCGTCGGCGCCCTGTTCGCGTAGGGCACCGCCCACAACGAACGCCGGCGAAAGCCCGCGATCTACTCGTTCCCACGCTCCGCGTGGGAACGGTTTCGCGGACGCTCCGCGTCCCTTTCATGCCTAGCCCGGATTATTCATGGTCCCGTAGCTGGCTTCGCAAGAAGTCAGGCCGTGGACGCGAGTTACGCCAGAATTCTTGCGAATTCTGCTACAGCACAGTGCGCGAGTTCCTCCCCGGACCATGAATAATCCGGGCTAGCGTCCCTTTGGCCGCGAAGCGGCCGAAGATGCGTTGACTCGCTACGTGGACGCTCCGCGTCCCCTCCACGCCCAGCGGGGCCGCGGAGCGGCCGGGCGTTCTGGGGCGATCGAGATGGATGTTCTCACGGTGTGCGCGGAATTCGAGACGCTGCCGGCGCCATGGACCGCGCGCGCTGGCCGTAGGTTAGCCTTTCCAGGCTGACGGGGACGAGTGTATAATATACAAGTCGATGTGGGGCTTTGGCCCTTGGAACGGTCCTGCGCGGCGCCGCTTGCTCAAATACATAGGACGACAATGTTACTACTGCCACTCGTCAATGATCCGGACGAATACCTCGACTTGCGGTCCCTCATTGGCGAGGTTGTCGCAAATCCGGAAACTTGGATGGACACGCCCCATGACTTGCTTGGCGGTAAGCGTCCGAATGAACTGATCGCGACGCCTTACGAACGACTCCTTCGCGAATTAGTGCGGTCGATCAAACACGGAATCCCCGCATGAGACTGGGCAACTGCCGTTGGCTCATCAAGCGACCGCTCAAAGGAACCTGGTATCGCGCGATTCAGCCGCAGTTTTGGCCCACCTTGTTGGCTACCTCTCATACAGCAACGATTCCAGGGCGGTTCAACGCGGGCAACTCGACGCGGCCGGGGTTCGAGGTTTTCTACCTGGCGGAAGATCAACTCGTCGCGCTGTTTGAGGTGCGCGCATCGCTTGGCTGTCCATTGCCGGGTGGCGCCTACATTCCCAACCCCAAAGGTGCCTGGACGGTCGTGAACGTCGACATTCAGCTCAACCGGGTCGCCCACCTCACGCGAGCCTCACAACGGAAACTAATCGAAACGACCGTCGAAGAACTGACGGGCGATTGGCGCGGATACGCATTTCGCGATCCGAATTTCGCCGTTCGACCGCCGAACCGAATCACCGCACCCACACAATTACTGGGTGCCGCGATGTTCGCCGCCAAGAATTTGGAAGGATTCACGACGTACTCCGCTACGTGGCCGACTCGCCGAAACCGTATCGTTTTCCCGGAAAAGTTGCAGACTGGAAGCTACATCCGTTTTCACGACCCTGCGACCTTGCAAACGCACACGATTTCGGCTGGACCGTAGGCGCGATAGATTGGTCTTCCCTGAATTCCGGCCGTTTGACGCGCAGACTGGGAAATGGCGGGTTGGAAACCTGCCCCACATGGCCATTTGCCCGGCAAGTGGTTAATCTAGTGGGACCAGCCATTCGCCCATACCCATTCGCGTTGGAGGAACTCGAACCATGAGCACCGTCCGCCCGGCCATGGGCACGCAGGAATTGCGCCAGCACGTCGAACGGTTGCCGCGTGTTGAACTGGCCCACTTGCCGACGCCTTTGGAAGAGCTTCCGCGGTTCTCGGCGGCGCTGGGCGGCCCTCCGGTGCTGATCAAACGCGACGACTGCACCGGACTGGCCTTCGGCGGCAACAAGGCGCGTCACAACGAGTTCCTGATGGGCCAAGCCGTGGCTCAAGGGGCCGAGATCGTCGTCTGGGGCGCCGGAGTCCAGTCGAACAACTGCCGCCAGACGGCCGCGGCCTGCGCCAAGCTTGGGCTCGAGTGCCGCTTGATACTCGGCCGCGGGGCGCACTCGGCCGAAGTGCAGGGAAACCTGCTGCTCGACCACTTGCTGGGGGCGCAGGTCGAAATCGTCGATTTCCCGATCGGCCCGAAGCTTTACGAGTACCTCTCGGCCCAGGCCGACAAGCTGCGCGGCGAGGGGCGACGCGTCTACAGTTGGGAAAACGAAACGGTGAAACCGCTGGCCGCCGTGAGCTATGTGCTTTGCCTGGCCGAAATGGCCGAGCAACTCGCCCAGCGTGGCCAACGCCCCAGCGCCGTCTATGTCGCGTCGGCCGGCTCGACCGGTTCGGGCTTGTTGCTGGGCAAAGCGGTGTTGGACTTCGAGCCGGCGCTGAAGATCATCGCCCCGATCGACTGGGGCTGGGACCATGCCCAGGACATGGCCGCCACCGCCAACAAGGCGGCGGCGCTCATCGGGCTGCCGGCGTGTGTCGAGTCGGTCGACGTCGACACCAGTTGCGATTACATCGGCGACGGCTACGGCTTGGCCTCGGCCGACGGGCGCGAGGCGCTCGATCTCTTGGCGCGCAGCGAGGGCATCCTGCTCGACCCGGTCTATACGGCCAAAGCCATGGCGGCCCTGATCGACGACGTGCGGCAGCGGCGATTGCCGAGCGATCAGCCGGTGGTTTTCATCCACACCGGCGGCACGCCGGTGCTGTTCGCGTGCCGCGATCAGGTGCTCGAACGAACGCCAAGCGATTGACAACGACCACAACGATGCAGCCACAAAAACCACGGATAGCTCTGATATACTGCACGCGGCTTGGGGTGAGACTTTTGTTGTCAGGCACAGACCCCATCCCGCCTTGTGCGGGTGGTGAATAAGATGGCGTGCTAGCACGGCTCCCTGAGGTTCCCCCGTTTCCATGCATCGCCCCGGCCTGACGCCGCCGTAGGCGGCGTCAGGCCGGGGCGAAAAGGGACCGTTTGGCCGCGTGGGTGTAGCACGCCATCTTCTTCACCTGCCAGGCAAGCTGGCGGGGGTCGGAGCCGAAAGACGCTCTGCCGCCAGCCACCACTTTCTGGTGGCAAAACGTCTCATTCATGGCCGCGTGCAGTATAACGCGGATAGCACGGATTATTCATGGTCCCGTAGCTGGCTACGCAAGAAGTCAGGCCGTGGACGCGAGTTACGCCAGAATTCTTGCGAATTCCGCTACAGCAAAGTGCGCGAGTTCCTCCCCGGACCGTGAATAATCCGTGCTCTCCGTGGTTTCTTGCCGTTTTGCTAGCCCGGATTATTCATGGTCCCGTAGCTGGCTTCGCAAGAAGTCAGGCCGTGGACACGAGTTACGCCAGAATTCTTGCGAATTCTGCTACAGCACAGTGCGCGAGTTCCTCCCCGGACCATGAATAATCCGGGCTAGTGCCACGCTACGTGATACCCCACGATGGCCTCGACGATCCCCGCCATCGTATACTCGCCGGCCTCCACCGCCGGCTCGAAGCCGAGTTCGCGTAAGGTGCCGCTGGTGACGGGGCTGATGCTCGCCAGCCTGGCCTTGCGGAGCTGGTCGCCGAACATCGCCGCCAACGAGCGGGCAATGGCCGAGCTGGTGACCGTCACCCAGTCGATCGTGCCGGCCGACAACTCCGCGGCGACCTCTGGTTCGGGCGCGAGGACGTCGCGGCTGCCATAGACCACGATTGGCTCGACCTCACCGCCCGCGGCGCGCAACTGCTCGGCCAGCACCTCGCGCCCGCGGCTGGCACGCGCCAAAAGGAACCGCCGGCCCGCGGCGCCGCCAGCCAGGGCCTGGGCCAGCGCCTCGGCTCGGAACTCGTCAGGCACGACGTCGGGCCGTAGCTTGTAGCCGGCCAAGGCGTCGGCCGTGCCAGGCCCGATCGCCGCCAGCTTCAGCGGCCCCAGCCGGCGTAGATCGCCATGCCGTTGGCAGAGCCGATCGAGTAGGTAGTTGACGCCGTTGGCACTGGAAAACACGAGCCAGTCGAACTCAGCCAGCCGTGCCAGCGCCGCATCGACCGGCTGCCAGTCGTCCGGCGCCGTAATGTCAATCGCGGGCTGCGCCAGTACGTCGGCGCCCAACTCGCTCAGCCGCTCGTAAAGCGATTCGGCGCGCGCCGGCGGGCGAGTGACCATCACGCGCACGTCGAACAACGGCCGATGGGTGAACCAGCTCGATCCGGCCGCGAGGGCCGCGACCTCGCCGACGACGACGAGCACCGGTGGACGAAGTTGCCTAGCCGCGATCTCGTCCGCCACGCGAGAAAGCGTCGTGCGAACGGTCGCCTGGTCGGGCCAGGAGCAGCGGCGGACGATGGCCGCCGGCGTGTCGGCCGGCTTGCCGCCGTCCATGAGGGCCTTCGTCCAATGCGGCGCGGAGGTCAATCCCATATAGAACACCAGCGTGCCGGGAAAACGGGCCAGCGCGTGGTAATCGAGCGCGGGCGAGTTCTTATCGCGGTGCTCTTGGCCCGTGACCAGGGCCAGGGCCGAGGCCGCGTCGCGTTGGGTGAGCGGGATGCCGGCGTAACTGCCGCATGCCAGAGCGGCGGTGATGCCGGGCACGATCTCAAAGGCGATGTCGGCCGCGGCAAGGGCATCGATCTCCTCGTGGACGTGGGCGAAAACGGCCGGATCGCCCGCTTTGAGCCGCACCACCGTCTTGCCGGCGCGTGCTTCGCGCACGAGCCGTTCGTTGATCTCGCTTTGGGGCACGATCCGGCCGCGCCCGTGGCGACCCAGGCAGACCGCTTCGGCCCCGCCGCGGACGTGGTCGAGAACCCGCGGATTGACCAGGTAATCGTAGAGCACGACGTCGGCCCGCCGCAGGCATTCGACGCCGCGAAGCGTGATCAGGCCGGGGTCGCCCGGCCCCGCCCCCACAAGGTACACCCGGCCGGAAGTCGATTGGGCATTGGGCATGGAAGTTGTCATGGCGCTCGAAATGGTTACAATGCGAATATGGCTGACAAACCTCCTCGCGAGCCGATTCCACCCGCCAAGCGGCGCATGCTGCAGCAATGCTTCGAGCACGGCAGTAAGAGCTCGGCCCAGGGCCAATTCGATTATGCGGACCAGATGTTCACGCAGTGCGTCGTGGGCGATCCGAGCAACCCGATTTACGTCGGGAATTTCATCGGCAACCTGCACAAGAAGTATAACAACAACAAGAGCGGCGCGAAACTGGCCTCCGTTCGCGGCACGACGATCAAGGGCTCGGTCAAGAACTCGGTTCGCAAGAAGGACTGGACGGCCGTTATCACCAGCGGCCTGGAGATGCTCAAGCTCAACCCCTGGGATGCGTCGACCCTGGGCGACATGGCCCAGGCCTGCGAGCAACTCGGCTACGACGAGTGCCAGATCATCTACCTCTCGTCGGCGGTCGACGCCGATGTCCGCGACCCCGATGCCAACCGCCTGTTGGCGCGGGCCTTGGGCCGGCAGGGCGAATACGACAAGGCCATCGGTTGCTGGACCCGCGTGCTGCAAGCCAAGCCCAACGATGAAGAGGCCCAGCGGGCCATTCCCGGCTTGACCACCGAAAAGACGATTGAGAAAGGGGGCTACGAAAAGGCCGAATCGAGCACGGAGGTAATGGCCGACAAGCAGGCCCAGGCCGAGCGGCAGGGCAGCGCCGGCCCGCGCGCCGCGCCTGAACAGCAGCTCGAACGGAAGATCGCCAAGGATCCCGGAAACACGTCGCTCTACCTCGAACTGGCCGACCTGTACCTCAAGGTGGAACAGTTCGACGAGGCCGAGAAGGTGTTCGAGCGCGCGCTGGCGGCCTCCGGCGGCAGCATCGACATGCGCGAGCGCCTGGAAGACGTCCAGCTCCAGCGCGCGCGCAAGCAGGTGGCCATCGCCGAAAAAAGGGCCTTGGCCGAAAAGACGGACGAAGCGGTCAAGCTGGTGCAGCAGATGAAGGCCGAGCTGAACGCCAAGGAACTGGAAGTCTATCGCGCTCGTTGCGACCGGTATCCCAACAACCTGGGCTATCGCACCGAACTTGGCTTGCGGCTGTTCAAGGCGAAGAACTTTCAGGAGGCGATCAAGGTGTTTCAAGAAGCCCGCGGCGATCTGAAACGCAAGGGCATGGTGCTCTTTTACCTGGGCGCTTGTTTCGAGTCGATCAAACAATACCGCCTGGGGTTGAGCAACTATGAATTGGCGATTGAGGAGATCGGGCAGCGCGATCCAGAAACTCTCAAGCAAGCCCTGTACCGGGCCGGGGTGGTTGCGATGGACCGTCTCAAGGATCCGGAAAAGGCGGAGCAGCACCTGACGGTGCTGGCCGGGCTTGATTTCAGCTACAAAGATGTTTCGGAACGGCTGGACAAACTTCAGAAATTACGCGAAGATGGGGACGATTCGGCCTGACCGATTTTGACATCCACTCCACCCCGCCGCCATTGCGAACATGCCCAATACCGCCAGTGCCAAGAAACGCCATCGTCAAAGCCTCGTTCGCCGCACACGCAACCGCGCCGCCCGCGCGACCCTGAGGACGCTGGTGCGCCAGGTTCGCGACGCCGCCTCGGCGGGAAACGTCGAGGAAGGCGAAGCTCGCTTTCGCGTGGCCGCCAAGAAGCTCGATCAGGCCGCTTCACGCAAGGTGATTCACGCCAACGCGGCGGCGCGCGTCAAGTCGCGGCTTTCCGCCGCGCTCAAGGCCGCGAAGCCGAAAACGCCCGCATAGCGTGGCCCCTTGGTTCTGTAGGGAACGCCCTCCCTCCGTGGCGTTCCGTGAAGCGGGTCCGACGTCTTCCGGCAGGACACGGAAAGGCGTAGGGCCGTATGATGTTGACGAACTGGGGATTCTTGAGATAGCCGGTGTACCAGTGCCGGCGGCCTACGTAGGGAATGACGTCCAGACCGTACATCGCAGGACCAAGGGGGAATGCCCGGCTCACGCAGCCAGCTCGCCGTTCTGGTCGCGGCGTTTGACCATCGTGACCTCGTTGCCGGTCTCGTTGAAGCTGACCTGGTCCATGAAGGCCCGCATCAACACCAGTCCGCGGCCACCCTCGCGGACCACCGCGGACGGATCGGCCACATCGGACGGCGGCGGCACGGCGAAGCCGCGGCCATCGTCGCGCACAACGAAGCGAGCTTCGTCCTTGGACACTTGCACGCGGACGAAAATCCTGCGATCGCAATACGGCGGCTGGCCGCGGCGCTGCTCCAGCAGGCCGGCGCTCATGCCGCGCAGCAAGTTCGCGCGATCTTCCTGCATTTCCTCGAAACCCAGCTCCAAGTTGCCGCGATACAACGCGTTGAGCAAGGCCTCTTCCAGGGCCACCCCCACTTGGACGCGGCCGGTGGCGTCGCAAAGGCGCATGCGCTCCACGATCTGTTGCACCGCGTCGACCAGCGGATCGATCAGCGCGGCGTCGTTCTCAAGGAACAGGGCGAATTCGGCCCACACGAGGCAGTCGGTGAGCCGGTCGTAATTACGGTCGGCCCGCGAGATCGCCATGACTTGTTCGACCGTGTCGAGCAGGTATTCAGCAAGCTGCGACTTGGGGACGTAGCTCGCCGCGCCTTCCTCGAGCGCCTCGACGGCCAACTCCTCGCTGCCGTGCGCGGTCATCAGGATCACCGGCACGCGCGGGTAATGGGCCCGGATGGCCTTGATCAGCGCGAGGCCGTCCATCTCGGGCATCTGCAAGTCGGTCACCACCGCGTCCGGAAGACCCTGCTTCATCCTGGCCAGGGCGTCGGCGCCGTTCTCGGCGGTTTCGACCGCGAGCATCGTCCCCTTGCCCAACAGACCGCCGACCAGGCGGCGATCGACGGCCGAGTCATCGACGACAAGCACGGTTGGCATACGGATGGTCCCTTGAGCACTAAAACTCCAAGTAAACTTGATTCCGTCAGTAGAATGCGCGGCACGGGGCGAGTCAAGCGGCGCGGGGAGACATTTGGGGCCACGTCGCGGGTCGTGGTAGCAGTCGACTTCCCAGCGTGCCGATCAAGGTTGTATCGATCGCACCAAAATCCCCGTCGCGCGGAATAGCGGTTTCGTGTTGCGTTCCGTAGTCACCAACTCCGCCGACGTCGCTCGCTTGGCGGCTGCGACGTGCAAGGCGTCAACCGCCGAGAGCCCGGCGACGCACGCTTCGCTTTGGGCCTCCTCGACCAAAGTCCGCGACGAGTGGACGTGAGTTCGCACGCGCTCAAAAAACTCGTCGTAGAACTCGACCTCAGCCTGTCGTTCCTCGTAAATGGCTTTGGGGATAACTTCGAGCCGGACGAAGTCGCTGGAAATCAACCAACGGTTGGGTTCGTCGAGTATTTCCAAGGCGCGAATGGCAATCGCGTCGGTGCCGCGCGCGGCTGCGATCAACACCCCCGAATCGACGAATGTGCGAATCACGGCGCATCTCCGCCAACATTCTCCCCGCGCCGGGCGCGCACCTCAACGGCAATCTGATTCCAATCCAGCAATGATGCACCGCTCGCGACGATCTGCTGGCGCAATTCCCAAAGGCGTTTCCCTAGAGCGGTACGCGGGGTGAACGTGGCGCGCCGATTTCGTGCCTCGATTTCGCTGTCGTCGGGCTGGGAATCGCTCGGTCTTTCGGATGTGGTACTCATGATTCAGTCCTCCGGCTAGCCTGGGCAGTTATGATTCTACAAGACGGCCCCATCCCTAGCCAGTGGTCTTCCTTTAGGGCCTTTAGGGCCTTTAGGGGATTGCCAGCCGGTTCGCAATCCGTCACAACTTGACTTCATGGACACTCAAGTCTTCGACATCGTGGTGATCGGCAGCGGTCCGGGCGGCGAAGGCGCCGCGATGCAGGCCATCAAGCTCGGCAAGAACGTGGCCGTGGTCGAGCGCTTCGCGAAGATCGGCGGCGGCTGCACGCACTGGGGGACGATCCCGAGCAAGGCGCTTCGGCACGCCATCAACCAGACCACCAGCATCGTCAACAACAAGCTGTTTCGCGACGCCGGAATCTCGGCGAGCTTGTCGTTTCCCGACCTGCGGCGCGGCGCGGCGGCGGTGATCGAAAAACAGGTGGAAATGCGGCTGGGGTTCTACGAGCGCAACGGCGCGCCGGTGTTCCACGGGCATGCCCGCTTCCGCGATCCGAACACGATCGAGGTTTGCGACCAGCACGGCGGCCGGCGCGAGCTACGGGCCGCCGCCTTCGTCCTGGCCACCGGCGCCCGCCCTTACCGGCCACCCGACGTCGAGTTCGGCCACCGCCGCGTCTTCGACAGCGATACGATCCTCAATCTGGATCACACGCCGCGCTCGATCACCATCTACGGCGCCGGCGTCGTCGGTTGCGAGTACGCCTCGATGTTCCGCAACCTGGGCGTCAAAGTGAACCTGGTCAACACGCGTCAAAAGCTGATGGAGTTCCTCGACGACGAGATCATCGACGCCCTGAGTTACCACCTCCGCGACCGCGGCGCGATCATCCGGCACGGCGAGTGCTACGAGCGCGTCGAGCCGCTGGACGATGGCGTGGTCGTTTACCTCAAAAGTGCGAAGCAACTCAAGACCGACGTCCTGCTTTGGGCCGCCGGCCGCACCGGCAACACCGACGACATGGACCTCGGGCCGATCGGTATCGCACCCAACCACCGCGGCCAGATCGAAGTCAACGAGCATTTTCAGACGGCCGTGCCGCGCATCTACGCCGTCGGCGACGTGATCGGCGCCCCGGCGCTGGCCAGCGCCGCGTACGTCCAGGGGCGGTACGCCGCGGTGCATCTGATCAACGGTTCGTGCGACCGGGCGTTGATCAGCGACATTCCCACCGGCATTTACACGACTCCCGAAATCAGTTCGTTGGGTAAGACCGAGCGCGAATTGACCGCCGCCGGCGTGCCCTATGAGGTCGGCCACGCGATGTTCAAGCACCTGGCGCGCGCCCAGATCATCGGCGAGACGGTGGGGATGCTCAAGCTGCTGTTCCACCGCGAGACGCTACAGATCCTGGGGATTCACTGTTTTGGGGCCAACGCCTCGGAGATCATCCACATCGGCCAGGCGATCATGTCGCAGCCCGGCGAGCAGAACTCGTTGCGATATTTCATCAATTCGACGTTCAACTATCCCACGATGGCCGAAGCCTACCGGGTCGCGGCGCTGAACGGGTACAATCGGGTGGCGAGCGGGGGGCGTTAGCCCCCTGTTTGCCACGTCATAGGTCATTGGTAACGCGGCGGCGCCGCACTGGGCCGCAACCCAACGCGGCGGCTCGCTTTGTGGCGTTGGTTTCTAGATCGAAAGTGGCCGCACTCCCACCGTCCGCCTCCGCCTCGGGCGGCCGGCGGGGCGACAATCTAGGCCGCGGCTTCCAGCACTTCGCGCCAGCGGCGCGGTACGCCGCGGTAAGCCGTCATGTAGCTTTCTTCCAGGGGCACGCTGACGTAGATGTCGGGCGTGAGGAATAACGGCATGGCTTTCAATGGGTCGCCCACCGCGATGGGTTCCACATAAGCGGTCTTCGTCAGGCCGGCGGAGTACGCGGCCAGCGTCAGTGGTTTGTCAGTCGGAGCGGCATACGACTCGTCACCGAGCTCCGCCCACAATTCCCCATGGACCCCGTTTGGATCGCGCGGTGTTGGTGGGAACAGGTCGGCGATCAAGAGATGCCGGCCCTGCGCCAGGGTGGAAACGGCCTTTGCCAGAAACGCTTGCCAGACTCTCTTGCCGGATTTGTTCCCCGGCGAAACGACCTCGATCAAGGCCACAACCCGATCGTCGCTGCTGTGCTTGATGGCCACCTGCCGGCGCCGCGCGGCGTAGTGGTCCATTTCCAGCGATGCGGTATGACGGACTTCTGGAGGGGCCTCGGTGACGGCGGTCCCGCCGCGGAGTTCGCCGACGTCAGGCAAGTCGTCGTCAGGTTCTTGTCGTAGCGTAAGGATATCCGCCGTCATGCCGCCCGCCACTTGCTCGACCTGGGCGTAGTAATCGGCAGGCAGAATTCCGTCGTTGAGACGGATCTTGATCTCTGGAATCCAAGTACAGTGAAAATCGTGAAATGTCCCGGCACTCACGCGGGTCCAATCATGCACGGGCATCGGCGCGCCTCCCCGTTGGTTAGAATCAGGATTCGATCAAGATTCCTGCGACAATTTCCCCTACAAGTACATATTGATCAGGTTTTCGATCATCTCTTGCCGGCCGCTGACGTTGGGTGTGATTTCCCCCTGGCCGATCATGTACTTCTCGAGCGAGGCGAAACCGTGCTTGCCGGCCTCGATCTCGGCGCCCACGCCCGCGTCCCAAGAGGCGTAGCGATCTTTCACGATCTTCGCCAGCGCCCCCTCAGCGCGGATCGCGGCGGCGATCTTCAACCCTCGGGCGAAGGCGTCCATGCCGCCGATGTGCGCGTGGAACAGGTCGAGGGGCTCGAAGCTCTCGCGGCGTACCTTGGCGTCGAAGTTGACGCCGCCCGGCGCCAGCCCGCCGTACTTGAGGATCGACAGCATGCACTGCGTGGTCAGGTAGATGTCGGTCGGAAATTGGTCGGTGTCCCAGCCCAGCAGCAGGTCGCCCGTGTTGGCGTCAATCGAGCCCAGGAACCCTTGATGCCCGGCGTATTCGAGCTCGTGCTGCATCGTGTGGCCGGCCAGCGTGGCGTGGTTCGTCTCGACGTTCATCTTCACTTTGTCGGCCAGACCGTAGCCACGCAGGAAGTTGATGCAGGCGGCGCAGTCGAAGTCGTACTGGTGCTTGGTCGGCTCCTTCGGCTTCGGCTCGAACAGGAACTGGCCGCTGAAGCCGATTTCCTTGGCGTAGTCGACGGCCATGTGCATGAAGCGGGCGAGATGGTCGAGCTCGCGCTTCATGTCGGTGTTGGCGAGGTTCATGTACCCCTCGCGCCCGCCCCAGAACACGTAATTGGCGCCGCCCAGTTCCTGGGTGACTTCGATCGCCTTCTTCACCTGCGCGGCGGCATAGGCGAAGGCGTCGGCGTTCGAGCTGGTCGCGGCGCCGTGCATGAAGCGCGGATTGCTGAAAAGGTTGGCCGTGCCCCACAGCAGCTTGATACCGGTGCGTTCTTGCTGGTCCTTGAGCACCCTCACCACGGCGTCGAGGTTCCTGTTCGTTTCGGCCAGGTTCGCTCCCTCGGGGGCCACGTCGCGGTCGTGGAAGCAATAGTAGTCGGCGCCGAGCTTCTCCATGAACTCAAAGGCCACCAAGGCGCGATTCTTGGCGTTCTCGACCGAGTCGAGTGGGGTCTCCCAGGGCCGTTTCATCGTGCCGGGCCCGAACGGGTCGCTCCCAGTCCCGCGGAACGTGTGCCAGTAAGCCACGCTGAAGCGGAAGTGGTCTTTCATCGGCTTGCCTTCCACCCGTTCGTCGGGCTGGTAGTGGTGAAACGCCAGCGGATTGCGGCCCTTGGAACCTTCAAAGGGAATTTTTGCGATTTCGGGAAAGGCAGGCATCGGCGGGGGCTCTCGAGGAAGCGGACTGGACGAGACGGAAAACCCACAGCATGCCAGATCGCGGGACGGGAGGCAACGGGGGGAAGCCGAGGCTTTCGGGAAACTGAAAAGCAGCGGGGGGGCAACCACGGATCGCACAGAAGCAGGCCGAAGGCAACCACAGATAACGCGGATAACTCAGATAGCACGGATGGGGGAGAAAAGGTTGCGGAGTCGTTCAGTGACGCTCACGTCGCGCAGGTGCTGGGCTATCTGGCGATCACCGACCTCAAGCTCGGATTTTCATTGGGTTCAGGTGGTCCTGCGCACGATCCAATCTCCCAACGTCGGCCATAGTTGTTGCAGGGCAAACAACAGCCGAGCGGAACGCGGAAAGATCAACTCGGTTCGGCGGCGTTCGCAGGCGCGAAGGATCGCGGCGGCCAGCGTTTCGGGCCGAATGGCCCGCGTCCGCACGCCCGCGCCGGGCAGCTCGGCGCTGGGCGGCAGACCCGTCAGGTCGTCGCCGCGCGCGGCGCGCTGGCTTTCACTGCGAGGAAGGTCGCGAGCGATCGGCCCAGGACAGACCAACAGCACATGCAATCCTTGCGGCCCCAGTTCCAATCGCAATTGCTGCGTATAAGCCGAAACGGCGAACTTCGTGGCGGGGTAGGCGCCCATGAACCGCGTCGCCGACTTGCCGGCCAGCGAGCCGATGTTCACCAGGTGACCTCGGTTCGCCGTCAGGTGCGGCGCCGCGGCGCGCGTCGTGCGGACCAGCCCCAGCAGATTCAACTCCATCAATTCGCGAAAATCGTCGGCCGTGGTTTCGAGCACGGCCCGGCGCATCGAGCGGCCCGCGTTGTTCACCAGCAGGTCGAGCCGGCCGAACTGGTCCAACGCGCGGGCGACCAGCCCCTCGACGTCATCCTGGCGCGTGACGTCGGTGGGCACGGCCAACACCTGTCGGCCGGCCCGGCGCAATTCGTCGGCCGCGGCCTCTAGCGCCTCGGCGCCGCGCGCGGCGATCGCCACATGGGCGCCCGCGTCGGCCAGCGCCGCGGCGATTTCCCGCCCCAGGCCGCTCGATCCGCCGGTCACGATCGCGGCTTTACCTTGCCAGTAACCCATTCACGTTCCGACCTCGTACCCGGCGCGCGGCGCGCGGCTCAACATGGTGTTCGCCTCCGCGTCGTCAACGAACTCCTCGCGGGCGGCGTTCCAGGTCAGCTTGCGTCCCAGCCGCAGCGAGATGTTCGCCAGGTGGCAGGCGCTCACCGAGCGGTGCTGGCTGACCACGTCCGAGATCGGCCGGGCCCGGCTCTTGACGCAGGCGAAGAAGTTGCCCATGTGGTCGTTGCTCTCGTAAAGCTTCGTCGCGTCGGCCGGTAGCGGATGGGTGGCCAGATCCTCGACCGGCTTGCCCGTGATTCGGCCGCGGTTGACATAGAGCCGCCCGCCGTCGCCTTCAAACAACACCCCCTCGTCGCCCAGCACGACCTCGACCAGCACGTCGTTGGGGTAGATCAGGTCGACCGTGAAATCGGCGGCCGTGTTGAACGAGCGGGTGGTCTTGGCCGCGAGAATCCGCTCGCGCTCCTTGGCGTCCATCTTCCCTTCAACCGTGATGGGTCCCGAATCGTCGACGCCCATCCCCCAATGCGCGATGTCCATGTGGTGAGCGCCCCAGTCGGTCATGATCCCGCCGGAGTACTCGTACCACCAGCGGAAATCGTGGTGGCAACGCTCGACGCAGAATTCGTGGGCCGGGGACTGGCCTTGCCAGAAGTCCCAGTTCAAGCCGGCCGGCACGGGCAGCGTGGCGAAAGGGCCACCCGTCTTTGTCGCGCGTGGCAACGAGACCGTGACCTTTCGCAACTTGCCGACGCGGCCGTTGCGGACCAATTCGCAAGCCTGCCGGAACTTCGCGTCGCTGCGCTGCTGCGTGCCCACCTGGAAGACACGGCCCGTTTCCAGCACCGCCTTGACCAGCAGTTTTCCCTCGTTCACCGTCAGCGTGAGCGGCTTCTCGCAGTAGACGTCCTTGCCGGCCCGCACAGCGGCCAGGGCGATCGGCACATGCCAGTGGTCGGGCGTGCCGATCGTCACGGCCTGAATGTCGTTGCGATCGAGCAGCTTGCGGTAGTCGTCATGGATCTCGGCCTTGCCGCCGAACGCCTCGCGAGCGCGCTGGGCATGGCCGCGATCGACGTCGCAGACGGCCACGATCTCGCCGAACCGGCGCGCGCCGTGGGCGATGCCTGTGCCTTGTCCGCCGACGCCGATCGCCCCCAGAACGAACTCCTTCTTGGGCTCGTCCGCACGCGAGGAGTTGGTAAACCAATAGGGAACGGCCGTCCCGGCGACGGCCAAGCCGGCCGTGGTCTTGAGGAACCCGCGGCGGCTCGAACGAAAACGATTCATGCGCAACTCCTCGGCAAACGCGAAAAGGGAGGGGAAAACAATTCCGACAGTCCCAGTTTAACTCCCCCATCGGCCGTTCGCCAGCGTGGTGGCTGGGGCAGAGCCTAAGCGATGCCCCGGCCGGGGCATCGCTTAGGCTCTGCCGCCAGCCACCGCGTTCTCGTGGCAAAACGCCTCATTGTCGGCCGCGTGACGTATAACCCATTCGTTCCGATAGGCCCCTTACCGGTCAACCGCTTCGAACCGCGTGACTTCCCAGCGGACCTCGTAAGGGGTTCCCAGCACGAATCGCTCGTACCGCCGCGGATAGCCGAGTTGGGCATCGAAGACGGCCCACATGACAGCCCGCGCGCCAGGCTGGCCGAACGCGCCGTCCGGTCGATCGGCCAGGTCGAGTTCCTGCTGGAGCGTGTCGAACATGCCGGGCACGGTCCAAGTGTCCCAGGTGCGGCGCTGAGGCGACACGTCGTTGCGCGTGACCTGGGTCGGTTTCCCGGAACGGACTTCGACGCGAAAACGGCCCGATTGCCGGCCGCCGATTTCGACATCCAGATCGTAGTCGCTCGGTCCCTGTTCGTCCCAAAGGCGCTGCGCGGCAGCCAGATCGTCGGCCGTCAACGGCGGCAATGCGCTTCGATTGCGCAGTACCAGCGCCACTCCAATGATTCCCAACAGCGTGGCGACGGACCCCAACGCGCAGCCGGCCGCCAGCCGTTTCAAGTTCCCCGTCATCGACTCGACCCCAATCTCCCGCCCACTGCCTTCTGCCCTCCTGCCTACTGCCCCACCCCCCTGGCCAGCGCGCCGTGGCTTCAGTAAACTGTGGTCATCAAAACCCACTTGGGCATGATCTTTCGACCGGCGGCGTATCCAAGCGGCCGGCGGTATTGTGGCCGCCGGCCTGGGACTTCGTCAACCAACCACGTTCTCGCCGCGTTATGACGACTTCGCACACCGCCCTGGGCGTCCGCACCAAGATCATCGCCACGGTCGGCCCGGCCTGCCGCGCGGCCGACCAACTGACCGCTTTGATTCAGGCCGGCGCCAATGTGTTCCGTCTGAACATGGCTCATGGCGATTTGAACGAGCACGAGGAAACCTTGGCGTCCATCCGCGAGGTCAGCCGGCAGCTTGGCCGGCCGATCGGTGTGTTAGCCGACTTGGCCGGCCCGAAGATTCGCCTGGGTGAGCTTCCCGAGGGCCTCGTCGATTGCGGCCAGGGAAGCGACTTGCGGTTCGTCCGCGGCGACGTCGCCGAGCGGCCCGGCGAACTGGTGTGCTCCTATGAACGGTTGATCGACGAGTTGGCCGTGGGCGACCGGATCATGCTGGCCGACGGCACGGTCAGCCTGCTGGTGGAGGAGCTTGCGGCGGAATTCGCCCGCTGCCGCGTCATCCAGGCCGGCAGGGTGCGCAGCCGGCAGGGCGTCAATTTGCCGGGCGTGAGGATCGGGCTTCCGGCCATGAGCGACGACGACCGCCAGCACGCCGTTTGGGCCGCGCGCAACCTGGTCGATTTCGTCGGCCTGTCGTTCGTCCGGTCGCCCGACGAAGTCCGCGAGTTGAAGCATCTCTTGCGCAGCCACAAATCGCAGGCCATGGTCATCGCCAAAATCGAAAAGCAGGAGGCGCTCGACCGGCTCGACGACATCGTGGCGGCGGCCGACGGCGTGATGGTGGCCCGCGGCGACCTGGGGGTCGAAATCGACATTGCCCGCACGCCGGTGGCGCAAAAACAGATCGTGGCCACCTGCAACCGATATCAGAAGCCGGTGATCATCGCCACCCAGATGCTCGACAGCATGCAGCACTCTCGCTATCCGACGCGCGCCGAGGTGACCGACGTGGCCAACGCGATCCTCGACGGTTGCGACGCTTGCATGCTATCGGGCGAGACGGCGATGGGCGAGTTCCCCCAGGACGCGGTCGAGATGATGAGCCGCATCGCGTTGGCCACCGAGCCGTTGTTGCGCGAGCGTCCGCCGCGGCCTCTCGCGGACCATTCGGTCGAGGACTTGCACCGCGTGACGCAGGCGGTGGTTTATGGCGTGCAGTTCATCGCCTCGCAACTCGACGCGAAGCTGGTGGTCGTGGCGACGCACAGCGGCGCGACGGCGCTGGCCCTGTCGAAGCTGCGCAGCCATGTGCCGATCGTGGCCGTCACCGAGTCGGAAGTCGTTTCGCGGCAGATGTGTCTGTTGTGGGGCGTCACGCCCCTGGAAGGCGCTCCGACCCGCGCCAGCGTGCAGCTCATCAAGTTCATTGAAGAGTGGGGCCGCCGGGAGGGTTGTCTCTCGCCGGGCGACCATATCCTGCTGATCAGCGGCATCGGGCTGGTCGCCACAGGCCACAACATGCTCGTCGTGCATGAGGTGATGACGGCGGCCACGTAGGGTGGGCATCGCCCACAACGAACGCGGGCTGAAGCCCACGCCACGACGCCCCTCACTCGGTCGCGTGCCGGACTTCGTTCCAAAGGCGCAGCGCCGGGTCGCTGAGGTCATGTTCGTAGCCCAGCACGCTCAGGGCGGCCGTATCGAGCACCAGGCAGCGGCCGACCGCTGGTTCGAGCCCGAGCCAGCGCGCGGCCAGGACGCGAAAGAAATGGCCGCTCGAAAACACCAGCACGTCGGCGGAAAGCGAGCGCAGCCGGCTGATCACGCGGTCGGCCCGCGCGCCGATTTGCGGCACGGATTCGCCGCCCGGACACCCATCGCGGAAAAGGTGCCAATCGGGCCACTTCTCGCGGATGTCGGCGGTCGTGATGCCTTCGAAGTCGCCGTAATTCCATTCGACCAGATCCTGGTCGATCTCGGCGAGGGCGCCGAAGCCGGCCAATTCGCAGGTTTGCCGGGCCCGCGCGAGAGGGCTACAGAAGACCCGAGCCGGCGAAATGCCTCGCAACCGTTGGCCGAGCCGGCCGGCGTTGCGCGCTCCGCGCTCGGTCAATGGCAGATCGGTCACACCGGTGTGTTGTCCGGTGATCGTCCAAGCCGTTTCGCCGTGACGGGCAAGGTAGATCTGGGGTAGTCGCTGGGGCATATCGCTCAATTCTTTCTGCGAAACAACCATACAAATCCGTGCGGCACTCTCCACCTTAACGCGGCTCGAGCCCCGTCGCAACCACTACCACCACTACCCGTCGCCGCTGGGCACGAGTGAAAAAGCGTGGTATCATAGTCACGGCCAGAACGTCGTCGTTCGGGGCTCAACATTGGTCCGCGAGGCCGATCCAGTGAACCAGGCAGAGCTGCGGTTGATGGCGCAGGAAAGGATTCTCGACGCCGAGGCCCTGATCAATGGCAACCGCTGGGCCTATGCCTATTACGTGGCCGGGTATGCTGTCGAGTGCGCTCTGAAGTCGTGTATCCTCGCCCGGATGGTCCACACCGGCGGTGTCTTTCAAGACAAGAAGTTCGCCGAGTGGTGTTGGACTCACGACTACGGCGAGCTCGTCGACCTTGCCGGCCTGACCGACGATCTCAATGCGAACCTCGCTGCCAACGCGGCGTTCGTGGCCCACTGGGGAAACGCCAAGCAGTGGAAGGAAACGAGCCGCTACGAGCCAAAGACGGAAGTCGAGGCTGTGTCGCTTTACGCCGCAATTACAAACGACCCTGACGGGGTGCTTCGATGGATACGGAATTATTGGTAGACAATCGGATCGACGACGGAAGAAAGCTCATCGCTGAACTTGTCCGCGATGGCTTCGACGTTACGGTGGCTTTCTGGATTCTGACCAGCGAAGAGGGACTGTGGCATCTTTACATTGGGTCTACGTCAGCCGAGGCGGAAAACATTGGTGACAACTATCGGCGCATTTACGCTTGCCTGCGCCAAGTTCCCAATCCGTCGGTTTCTTTTTCCGAGATCAATCTCGTTCATCCCACGAACCCGATCGCGCGCGACGCGATTGCGGCCCGCGACCGCTATCCAGGAAGAATCCCCACGCGGTATCGGGGAAAGCGGCTCGGCAACCTGACGGTCGACGAAGCGTACATCTACCCGCGAGCTTCAGGCGAGATGACGCGAAACGAGGTGCTGCAAACGGTCGCCAGCTTGATGAACCGCTCCGGCGCTCTACAACCCTCGGTGGTTACTTTCCGTGACGGGTCCGCGATCCAAGCGATTCCCGTTGGCATCGATCTGCATCCTCCCAGCACGGTTCGGGTGGCCTTCCATGACGTCGTTGCCGGCACGGATCGTGTCGTCCCAGCCGACGATGTGGTGAATATCCAGTGAGGGTCGATTTGTGGCAGTTGACCCAAGGCACCCTGTGCCGGATCAATGGTCGCCGGCTATTCGCCTTCCCGGGGCGCGTCGATGAACACGTCGAGTTGTTGTCCGACGTAGAGCGCGCGGTCGCGGGTGTCGATGCGGAAAATGACTTGCAACACGCGGGTATCGACCCGCTCGGTGTTGTCGCCGGTCAGCGAGCGCTTGGGAACGACATAGGGCTCGACCCGGACGAACTCCAGCGCGAACGGCTGGCCCGGAAGACCGCGCAGCGTGGCGGAGGCTTTGGCGCCGGGCTGAAAACGGTGGATGTCGTGCTCGTCGATGTCCACGCGCGCGTGCAGCCGCTCGACGTCGCCAATCACCACCAGCGCCTGGTTGGCCGGCGCGGCGACGAACTCGCCGGGACGCACGTTGACTTGCAACACCTCCCCGTCAACCAGCGCCCGGACGACCAGCCGCTCGAGCTCGGCCTGGGTCTGCTCGACCTGGGCCTCGGCCTGTTCGACCGCGGCTCGTTGCACCAGCATGTCGTATTGCCAGGTGCCCGCCTTGAGTAGATCGAACTGCGCCTTGACCCGCCGCAACTGGGCTTCGGCCATTCTCACGGCCTGCTGCTTGTTGACGACCTCTTCGGCGGTGACGACTTTTGGCATGTGTTTGGCGTTCAACTCCTGGGCACGTTCGAGCTGGTCGCGGCGATCAGCCAGGTTGGCCTCCATTTCCGACACCTGGGCCTCGGCCGCCGGCAGATCCTCGGGGCGCGGGCGGCGCTGGAGCTGGGTGAGCTGGGCCTCGGACGAGGCGGCGATGGCCGTGCGGAACTTCAACTCGGCCCGCTTCACGGCGTCGTCGAGCCGGAACAGCGCCTCGCCGGCGCGAATCCGCTGGCCCACTTTGACGTTGACCTCGACGACCACGCCGGCCTCCGGCGAGCCCACCGCGATGTTCTGGGTTTGAGGCTCGACCACCCCCGAACCGGCCACGGTGTCGGCGAACGCCTTGTGCGCCGGCTCGTTGGCCAGTGGCACCGGCGGCTCCTGGTGACGCGTCCCTTGCACATGCCATCCGGCGAACACGAGCAGGCCGAGGGCGACGGCGGGTAAAACGTATTTGGTGAACATCCCCACATCTCCTTTCAAGAAACCGTGCTTAGCCGCGGCGATGACTCGGCCGAATCGGCGGCGCTGGGCACCCCTGGCGTTTGCCGCCGGACGTCGATGACCTTGCCGTCTTCCATGCTCGCGATGCGGTCGCCAAACTCGACCACGCGGTTGTCGTGCGTGACCACCACCACCGCCCGCTGGGCCTCGAGCGCGACGCCGCGGAGTAATTCCATGATCGTGTGGCCCGTCCGCGCGTCCAGCGCCGAGGTCGGCTCGTCGCACACCAGGAGCTGAGGCTCGTGGATCAAGGCGCGGGCGATGGCCACCCGCTGCTGCTGGCCTCCCGAGAGCTTCGACGGCAGCGAGCGCAGCCGGTCGGCCATTCCCATGCGGCCCAACAACTCGATCGACTTGGAAAGCGCTTTTCGACGCGACCAGCCGGCCAGAATCAGCGGCACGGTCACGTTCTCGGCGGCCGTCAACGCCGGCAGCAAATTGAATTGCTGGAACACGAAGCCGACGTGCTCGCCGCGAAAGCGTACTTTTTGCCGTCCCGACAAGCGGCCCAAATGGGTTCCCAGCACGGTCACGCTTCCGGCCGTCGGCTCCATGATCCCGGCAATCACCGATAACAGCGTCGTCTTGCCGCAACCGCTGGGGCCCACCAAAAGCGTCAGTTCGCCGGCGAGAACATCGAGATCGACGCCCCGCAGCGCGCGGACCTGCGCGCCGCCGGCGCCGAAGTCTTTGGTGATCCCGCGACAGGCGATCGCCGTTTGTGGTGAGGTTGGGAACATGGACTGTTTTCTCGCACGCGTCGAGTTGGTGGGCGGTGCCCACCCTACGTGGCTATCCTTGGAACACGACGGCCGGTTCGAGCACCAGCACCTTGCGGATTGACAACAGGCTCGACAAGAGCGAGATCAGCACCACGGCGGCCCCCGTGCCGACGAGCACCGGCCAGGGCATGAAGAAGGCCAGCCGCGACGACCCTTTGGTCAGCTCGCCGAACACCGCGGCGCCACCAACGCCCAAGCCGTAACCGATCAGCCCCACCACCAGCGCCTGGAACAGAATCATCAGCACCAATCGCCCTCCGCCGCATCCCATCGCCTTCAGCGTGCCGAACTGTTTGATGTTTTCGATCGTGAACAGGTAAAAGGTCTGGCCGGCGATGGCCGTACCCACCAGGAAGCCCAGCAGCACCGTGATGCCGAAATTCACCGGGATACCCGTCTTCCGCAGGTAGTACATGACCGTCGTCCAAGCGAACTGTTGCCGCGACTGGGCTTGCAATCCCGTCTGGGCCTGGATGCGGCGGCAGACTTCGTCGAGGGCGATCCCCGCTTCGCCTTGGGCCAGGATGAACGAGAGCATCTTTCGTTCGGACGGCGCGAAAAACGTCGCCTTGCTGTAACGCGTGTAGATGATCGGAAACGTCTGAAACGTCCGCCGGGCCTTGCAGACGCCAACCAGCACCGCGCGGCGGTCGTTCATTTCGAACGTCTTGCCCAGCCTGATCGGCTCGCCGGGCCAGAGGAGATGGTATCCATCCACGTCCATGATGATCGCGTCGGAACCACGAAGGTCGGCCAACTTGCCGGCCACGATTTCGCGCGGGGCGCCCACCAGGGTGGCGTCGTCGAGGCCCAGCAGAATCACCTGCTGGAAGTTGCCGTCGGCGAGCCGCGCGCGGCTGAGGCCCTTGTAGAGCCTGACCGCCCACTCGACCCCCGCCACGCCACGCACCCGGTAAAGGTCGTTCTCCGACATCGGCTTGATGTCGTCGACGAACTGCACGTTGGGGTCCATCACCCAAAGGTCGGCCCCTTCGATGTCGAGGATCTGGCTCGTGGTCAGCAGCATCAAGCCGCAGAAAATCGAACTTTGCTGCGCGATCAAAAGCGACCCGAAGGCGATCCCCAGGATAATCCCCACGTACTTGCCACGGTTGCCGGTCAGCATTTTCCAGGCGATCCAGATCATGGCCGGCCTCCGTCGTCGCTCGGCGCGTCGTGGGTCGGCCAGGAGCACGCGACCGCCGGCACGCGCGTCGGCGAGGGTTCGCCGCCGAAGCCCGCCAGCACGGCGAGCGTCGAGCGGGTGATGTGGTCGGCCAGGTATTCCGGCTGGTAGCGGCTGTATTCGTCGGGCGGCACCAAGAGGCGAAGGATGGGCGCCGCCACGCGGAAATAAACGCACTGTCCGACGATGCCCAGCACGATGAGCCGCCGCTGCTGGTCGTCCACATCCGCGGCGAGCATCTCACGCACGATGGCCTGGAGCGGTTCGAAGTGCGGGCGGATGTATTCGCGCACAAGCTCCGTGCATGCGCCACTGGGTTCGAGCATCTCGCGCATCATCAACTGCCCGTGCCAATCGGAATTCGGATCGTCAAGCAGCCGCGTGAGGAACGTCTGGATGAAGCCGCGCAGCCTCGCTTCGGGCGGCGCATCGGCCGGCCATTGCGGCAACGGGACTTCCTCGGCCCGGCGGGAATGCGCCCGCTTCACACTCTCGATGTACAACCGCTCTTTGTCGCCGAAGTGGTAGTTCACGGCCGCCACGTTGGCCCCGGCCCGCTGGCAAATCTCACGCACCGTCGCGTCGCGGAAGCCCCTCTCGGCAAACACTTTGCCGGCCATTTCCATCAGCCGCTCTTTGGTAGGGTCGTGCTCGGTCATGGTGGAGTTGCTTTCGCCTCGCGAGTAAAACATCCGTTTGAATCAATCGTATCATACGCGCGTTTATCGACCGAGGCAAGCTGAATTTTCGCAATGATTGATTGCACGCCTCGCTGATCCAGGGCATACTGAGAGTCTATCCGAAAACTCACCGTGGGACGGCCTTCCTAGCCCGGATTATTCATGGTCCCGTAGCTGGCTTCGCAAGAAGTCAGGCCGTAGACGCGAGTTACGCCAGAATTCTTGCGAATTCTGCTACAGCACAGTGCGCGAGTTCCTCCCGGGACCATGAATAATCCGGGCGAGGCCGTCTTTTGCCGCGGACGGCCTGGAAAGAGGGTCGCCGTCATGTCAGCCGACCAAGAAATCAACCCGCACGGATCGGCCGGCGCCACTCCGTTCCAACTCGTACCTGAAGCGCCGCGAAGACTGTCTCTGGCCATCGCTTGGGCCGTGGTCGTGTCGATTGTCGGAGGCGTTGCGTGTGGGTGGCTGATTGGCGCCCTTGGCGAGATTGGTTCCGTGGGGCTTTGGTTCTTGGGGTTCTTGGCGGGAACCGTTTCACGCAAGCTGACGGTCGCGCCAAGCCGCGTCGCGGCCTGCTGCCAAGTGGCCGCCTGCATGCTGGCCATGGTGCTGGCCGAAGTCTGCTGGATTCACTGGAACACTCGACAAGGGCAAGGCGGCTGGTGGGTATCGGTGACATTCCTGCCGACATTGGTCAAAGAATACACCGTTGCCGCCTTCCTCGCGGCAATTTTTACCGCATTCGGCTGTTTCTCGGCCTACGGTATCGCCGACCGCCGCTATCGCCTGGTTCGCCAGTACCTTGATTGACATCAGCGATGGTCGAAAAACGCCACCTGGACCGTGCCCTGGTACGAAACCCGCAAGGAGATCATGTTCGCTCGGATCACCGGCGCCGCGATGCCTTCGGGCTGGTCGAACTCCCAGCGTTTTTCAGCGGCCTTCGCGTCGGGGGGCGCGGCGGCGGGAGTGTTGCCGGCGGGAGTGTTGCCGGCGGGAGTGTTGCCGGCGGGAGTGTCGTCGTTGCGAGTGTTGCCGGTCAGTGGCTTCCGTGCCACGGTGCGTCGCTTCATGCTCCATCCCTGTCTGGTTGTGGTGCTATACCCGACGCGGCTGAGAATGAGATATTTTGTCACGAGAAGGATCCGTCAATCCACTGTTTCGGCAGGCTTGCTCTTGTTCTTTACCTTGCTTGCCTTTTCTTTGCTTTTCGCTTTGACGTCCTTCTCAATCTGCTCGGCCGCCTTCATGGCGGTCTGCAGCTTGTCCTCGGCAATCGTGCCGGTTTGGGCGAGCTGGTTCCAAGTCATGCCGCCGTTGAAATGCCAGGCGATGAGCTGTGCGATTTGCTGGTTGAATTTTCCCTGGGCAAAGCCTTCGAGCGTCGCCTTGACTTCGGGCTTTTTGCTGGTTTTTTCGATGTCGACCAGTGTGTAGGGCATGATTGGCAACGGATTGGGCTTGCCGAACTCCAGGCCGACGCAGGCGACGGGCACGATCCGCGTTTCGCCGGGTTGCAACGTCAACACCGGTCCCTTGGGCGGTTCGGTGTTCTTGGCCGCGGCGCGGCCGGTCGATTTTTTCTTTTTCGATACTTGGGGCGCCGCGCTCTGGCCGAGAACTCTCGTAACTCCCGCAACGGTTTGTGGTGGCGCGGTGCCGTAGGTCGCAAGGTATGCCGCGGCGCTGACGCCGGTCGGCATCGTCGGGGTGCCTGCGACGACCAGAGGTATTCGCACCTTGACGGGCTGGTCGGTCGTGTTGCCGATCGTCAGGCTTGCCAAGGCGGCGTTCTGCGGCACGAAGTGAACTTGCAGCTTTTTCTTCTTGACCGCCTCGAACAGGTCGTCCGCCCCCTCGCCGGATTCGGCGTCCACGCCCTTCTTTTCTCGTTTTCCGGCCTTGGTTTTTGCATTTTTCGGCGTTTCGACGGACGCCGGCTCGTCCCCCTCGTCGGACTCTTGGCCCGTGAGCAGCGCCGGAAACCAACCCAGCCACACCAGCAACGCGATTGTCAAACCAATCCGCCTCCGCATGACACGCCTCCTGTTTTCACGGTGGCTGGGGCAGAGCCTAAGCGATGCCCCGGTCGCCATCGAGCCGGGGCATCGCTTACGCTCTGCCACCAGCCACCACTTTCGTGACAAAATGTCTCATGATCGGCCATGTGAAGTATAAAGTATAAGATGCCAAGGGCAATGAGCCGCTTAGTACAGTGTTGTCGGCACAATCGGTATTGGCGCACTTTCCTGGCATTTTCGCACTCAGAGCTATCCGAAAACTCCCCCTGGGACGGCCTTCTTAGGCCGTCTTCCGCCGCGGACGGCCTGGGAAGGCCGTCCCACGACAGCGCGCCATCTCTTTCCGCGAGTTTTCGGATAGCTTCCAAGTACGAGGTTCGCCAAAAAGACCGGCCGACAGGTCAAGTTGGTGCAATCCTTGAGGGTAGAACGAAAATGCCGACCGAACCAGGGCTCGCAGGCGGCCCGGAAGGATGCGTTGTGAACCTACGGGAGGATCGTCGCGGGCTTAATGAAGCCGAGTACACCCGTGGGGCCGATGACCTGGTTGAAGAACAACTGGCGTCGATGGCGCGGCGAACGGATCGAATGTTCGCATGGTTGATGGGCCTGCAATGGATCGCGGCGGTGACGGCCGTGGCGTCGTTCTCGCCGCGGGCCGGGGAGGGAGTGCGGGCTCCGCTGATGAACGTCGACGTCGAGGGCGCCGCGCTTTTCGGCGGCGCGCTGGCCTGCCTGCCCATCTTCCTCGCGGTGGTCCATCCCGGCGGCGCCGTCACGCGGCATGTGATCGCCGTCGCTCAAGTGCTCTGGTCGGCGCTCTTGATCCACCTCACCGGAGGTCGAGTCGATATGCAGTTTCATGTGTTCGGCTCGCTGGCCGCCCTGGCGTGTTACCGGCGCTGGCGCGTGCTTTTGACGGCCACCGTCGCCGTCGCGCTCGACCATCTGTGCCGCGGAACCGGCTGGCCGGAAGCGACCTACGGCCTCGTGGCGACGGGTGGTTGGATGACGTTGGAGCGCGCGGGCTGGGTCTTGTTCGAAGTCGCGTTTATCGGGTTGTCGATACGACACAGTCTAATCGACATGCGCCGGCGCGCCGTGAGCCAGGAACTGATTGCCGAGCGTACGCGTGAGTTGGAACGGGCTTGTGGACAACTGAAGGCCAAGAACCGGGAACAGATCGCGGCCAACCATGAACTGGTCGCGTCGGAGACGCGCAGGCGCCGGGCCCACGAGGAGACCATCCATTGGCTAGTCAAAGTATCGCTCTACCGGGACGAGGAAACGGGCGCCCATATCCAACGCACGGGATGGTACAGCGAGTTGCTCGCCGCGTCGGCGGGCTGGCGGCGGGAATTAGTCGATCAGATTCGCCTGGCGGCGCCAATGCACGACCTTGGCAAGATCGGCATCCCGGACGCGATTCTGCGTAAGCCAGGCAAACTCACGCGCGACGAGATGGCCGTGATGCAGACGCACACGCTCCTGGGCGCCAAAATGCTCGCCGGATCGACGACGCCCGTGCTTCGCATGGCGCAAGAGATCGCCCTCTGCCATCACGAGCGGTGGGACGGCGGGGGATATCCGACGGGATTGGCCGGACTCGAAATCCCGGAAACCGCCCGCATCGTCGCGATCGTCGACTTTTACGACGCGCTCTCGCACGATCGCGTCTATCGTCCGGCGTTTCCCGAAGCGGAGGTCGTCAGGATGATGCGCGATGGCCGAGGCACCCACTTCGATTCGCGTTTGGTCGATATTTTCCTGTCGCTGCTACCCGAAATGCGCGCCATTGCCCAAGCGGTGCCCGACGACGAGGCGGAAGCGCCATTAGTAGGGAACGCCACGGAGGGCGTCCCCTACAAGTAGCTTGGCCTTGGGCGTGATCTTGCGTAGACTGAGATATGAGACATTTTGGCACGAGAAAGCGGTGGCTGGCGGCAGAGCCTAAGCGATGCCCCGGCTCGATAGCGACCGGGCCCCCTGAAACCGATCGGGATCCCCCCCATTCGTTGAGCCGAAGAGCCCCATGACCCACTCGCCGCTTACCTCCGCTGGCCGTTCGCTGCTCGACCGCCGCCGGTTTCTGTTCGACGCGGCGAGCGGTCTTGGTGGTATGGCGTTGGCGAGCTTGCTGGCCGAACAGGGCTTGCTGGCCGAACAGGGCGAACAGGGGCGCATCGACCCGGCGATTTTGCCCAATGCGCCGTTGCGCAAGCGGCCGCCGCATTTCGAGCCGCGTGCGAAGCAGGTGCTGGTGATCTTTTGCTCTGGGGCATGCAGCCATCTCGATACTTGGGACTACAAGCCCGAATTGATCCAACGCGACGGCCAACCCATGCCGGGCTTTGAGAAGCTGATCACGTTTCAAGGCCCGTCGGGCAATCTGGCCCGCAGTCCGTATGAGTTCAAGCCGCGCGGGGAGACGGGCAAGTACGTCTCCGAGTTGTTGCCGAATTTGGCCAAACTGGCCGATGAGATGTGCTTCATCCATTCGATGACCGCCAAGAGCAACACGCACGGGCCGGCCGAGAACCAGATGAGCACGGGCTTTACGCTCGACGGTTTTCCCAGCATGGGCTCATGGGTCTCGTACGCCCTGGGCAGCGAGGCGGAGGATTTGCCCGCCTTCGTGGCCATTCCCGACCCACGCGGCGTACCGCAGGCCGGCCCGAACAACTGGTCGAGCGGCTTTCTGCCGGCCGTCTTTCAGGGCACCGCCTTCAATGCCGACCGGGCGATTCAGAACCTCGCGACGCCCGCCGAGTTCGGTCCCGCGTCGGAGCGGGCCACGCGCGATTTACTGAAGCTTCTCAATGAACGCCACCTGGCCCGGCATCCGGGCGACACGGAACTGGCCGCGCGGATCGCCGGTTATGAACTCGCCGCGCGCTTGCAACTCAGCGCGCCGGAGGTCGGCGATTTGTCGCGCGAGAGCGCGGCCACGGCCGAGATGTACGGAGTCAACGACCCGAACGCGTTCACCGCGGGCTTCGCGCGCAATTGTCTTTTGGCCAGGCGGCTTTTGGAACGAGGGGTGCGATTCATCCAACTTTTCAACGGATCGTACGCGATGGGCGAGGGGAAGGGCAACTGGGACGGCCACAAACAACTCAAGAGCGACTATGACCGCCACGGCCCGATCCTCGATAAGCCGGCCGCCGCCTTGCTCACCGACCTCAAGGCCCGCGGCATGCTGAGCGAGACGCTGGTCGTCTGGGTCACGGAGTTCGGCCGCATGCCGGTGTTCCAACAAGGCGCCCTGGGACGCGATCACAATCCCAGCGGCTTCACCGTCTGGCTGGCCGGCGCCGGGGTCAAGCGTGCGACAAGCTATGGGGCCACCGACGAATTCGGCTATCGCGCCGTCGAGAACCCACGCACCATTTACGATCTGCACGCCACGATCCTGCACTTGCTGGGGCTCGACCACACGCGGCTCACCTTTCTCCACGACGGCGTCGAGCGGCGGCTGACCGACGTGCATGGCAAAGTCATCGCGGAGATCCTGGCGTGAATGGGTCTGCTGGCCGAATATGGACTGTGACCATCGTCGCATACTGCCTGCTTGGGCCGGCTTGGCCGGTTGCCGCCGGCGAAGGCCCAGCGTCCTCGGCCGGCGACTTCAACGGAGCGGTCGCGCCGCTCTTGGTGCGAAGCTGTCTAGGTTGCCACAACGGCAGCGAGGCCGGCGGCGGCCTTGACCTCACGCGCCGTGAAACATTGCTCAAGGGCGGCGACGGAGGCCCCGCCGTCGTGCCCGGCGCGGCCGACGAGAGCTACCTGCTCGACCGGGTCGCGGCCGGCGAAATGCCACCGCCAGGCAAGGCCGCGCCCTTGACGCCGGAGCATGTCGCGGCGCTCACGGCCTGGGTCCGCTCCGGCGCGCCGTGGCCCAATGGTCGCGTGCTCAGCCCGTTCGAGTTCACGACCGAGCGCCGCGCCGGACTCGATTGGTGGTCACTCAAGCCGCCCATGCGGCCCCACGTTCCTCTGACGCGGCTTGCCGCCGGCGCCCCGGCTGGGCCCGCCGCCTGGATGCGCACCCCAATCGACGCCTTCATCGCCCAAAAACTCGAAGCCAACGGCCTATCACCGGCGCCCGAGGCCGAGCGCGCGACGTTGCTGCGCCGGGCGAAATTCGACCTGTTGGGCCTGCCGCCGACGCCGGAGGAAATCGACCGGTTCGTCGCCGACCTGGCCCCCAACGCCTACGAGCGGCTGATCGACGGCCTCTTGGCGTCGCCCCACTATGGCGAGCGTTGGGGCCGGCACTGGCTCGACGTGGTCCGCTTCGGCGAGAGCGACGGCTACGAGACCAACAAACCGCGGCCCAACGCCTGGCCCTATCGCGACTGGGTGATCGCCGCCTTCAACGACGACCTGCCTTATCCGCGGTTCGTGCTCGAACAGCTTGCCGGCGATCAGGTCGGGGCCGACGTGGCCACCGGCTTTCTCGTCGGCGGCGCGCACGACGTGGTCGGCAACCAGACGCTCGAAGGTCAGCTCCAGCAACGAACCGACGACCTGAACGACATGCTCGCCGCGACGAGCACCGCGTTTCTGGGGCTGACCGCGCAGTGCGCCCGCTGCCACGACCATAAGTTCGATCCGATCACCCAACGCGACTACTACGCCTTGCAAGCCGTGTTCGCCGGCGTCACCCACGGCGAACGCGACCTTAAACGACCCGCTGACGACGAGCGGTTGCGCGGCGAGCCGGAAACCCGTAGGCAACTTGCCACGGTCGATCGCGAACTGTCAGCTTTCGAGCCACTGGCTCAGACCACGCCACCGTTTGAGTCCGCGGGTCGCAGGCCACCGGTACACCATCTCGGTAATATCGATCGCTTCCGGCCGACGCCGGCCCGGTTCGTGCGTTTCACCGCGTTGGCCACGAACGATAGCGAGCCTTGCCTCGACGAACTGGAGGTCTATACCGCGGGGCCCAGTCCGCGCAACGTGGGCCTCGCCGCGGCCGGCGCCAAGGCGACCGCCTCCAGCGTCTTCGCCAACGGCGCGGTGGCCATTCATCAGCTTGCCCACGTACACGACGGCCTTTACGGCAACAGCCACAGTTGGATTTCGGCCGAGGCGGGCACCGGCTGGGTGCAACTCGAATTGCCGGCTTTGGTCGAGATCGAGCGCGTCGCATGGGCCCGCGACCGCGAGGGCGCCTTTTCCGACCGGCTGCCCGTGCGGTACAAGGTCGAGGTCGCCGTCGAGCCGAACCAATGGCGCCTGGTCGCTGGCGGCGACGACCGGCGGCCGTACGCCCTCGGAGCGCCGCGCGAAGCGGACGTGCCGACGGAGACATTGCCGGCCGACGACGCGAAGCACTTGGCGGCGCTGGTCGCTCGCCGGCAAGAGCTCCTCTCGCGCTTGCCGGCGGCGGCGCTTCAAAAGGTCTATGCGGGGGCGTTCGGACAGGCAGGCCCGACGCATCGACTGCACCGCGGCGATCCCATGCAGCCGCGAGAGGCGGTCGTACCCGGTGCGATCACGGCGCTCGGGCGTCCGTTGGAATTGTCGGCTGACGCTCCCGAGAGCCAGCGGCGGCTGGCTTTGGCTCGTTGGATCGGCGACGAGGCCAACCCGCTGGCGGCCCGCGTGATGGTCAATCGCTTATGGCAGTATCATTTCGGACAAGGGCTACTGGCCACGCCGAGCAATTTCGGCTTCCAGGGAGGGCTCCCCACGCACCCCGAACTGCTCGATTGGTTGGCCAGCGAGTTCGTCGCCCGCGGCTGGAGCGTCAAAGCGATGCACCGCCTGATCATGCACTCGGCCGTCTACCGGCAAGCGGGCCGTTTCGACGTTTCGGCCGCGGCCGTCGATGCGGGCGACCGGTTGCTTTGGCGCTATCCGCCGCGGCGGCTGGAGGCCGAGCTGATCCGCGATGCGATCCTGGCGGTGAGCGGTCGGCTCGATCGGACGCCTGGCGGGCCGGGCTACGACCCGTTCGAGCCGAACACGAACTACGTTCACGTCTATACGCCCAAGACGGTCTTTGGGCCGGCCGAGTGGCGGCGGATGGTCTACCAGCAGCAGGCGCGGATGCAGCCCGACTCGACGTTCGGCGCCTTCGATTGTCCCGATGCGAGCCAGGCCATGCCCAAACGCAATATCTCGACCACGGCGTTACAGGCTTTGAACCTGCTCAACAGCCCGTTCGTCGCCCGGCAGGCGGAGTTCTTCGCCGAGCGGCTCGTCTCCGAAGCCGGCACGGACTCCGCGGCGCAAATCCGCCGCGCCTTCCGCCTGGCGTTTGGCCGCGAACCGGAGGCCGACGAGTTGGCCGCGGCCGGCGCCCTCATCGCGCGACACGGCCCGGCCGCGTTTTGCCGCGCGGTGTTCAATGCCAATGAATTCCTCTACGTCGATTGAGCATTCCCGCTTCAGCACCTCGAGTTGGGACGCCGATTTCGCGCTACATGCTTCGGATCGTGAAAACAGGCCGGCGGTTCGGGCTGCCGATCAGCGTCGAACGTCTGGTGTTTGGCGCGCCGGCACGGCCAAAGATGGATGGATGTCTTCTTCTTGAATCGTCAAGGACTTACGCCTTCTTGCAATCATTTCCGCGAAAACAATGCGAAAATCCACAGCGTACATTGCGCATGGCCGCACGGTGGATTATTGGTCTTGAACGGCGGCCGGACCTCGGTTAGGGTGGCTGTTGAATCCTGATGGATTCCCACGCCTGCTTGATCCCACCTGGCAAAACACACGCCCCGACTCCTTGTCGGACGTCGAACTGAAGTCCACCGAGCCTCGCCCAAGTCGCTGGTTCGTGGGGCAAGGGCGGAACCTGCGAGAGGAGTGTACCATGACGATGAAGTTTCGTTGCCCGAACGGCCACAAGCTGCGAATCGATGCCAAGGACGGCGGAAAGAAGGGCATTTGTCCAAGGTGTCTCGCCCGATTCGTCCTGCCGGCCGCTCGTGAAGTTTCCGATACGTCGATCCTCGCCGTATTAGGAGACCATCAGCCCGATCGGTCGGTCATCATCAGGACGCCGGAGAAGCCCGCACAACCCGGCAAGGCTCGAATCTGTCCAAAGTGCAAGGCACAGATTTCCAACGCCTTTCACATTTGCCCGAATTGTCGAGTCTACTTGCCACTCGAGGCGCGACAAAGACCCTCGTGAATCCTGCGGGGCTACATAGGAGATTTTACCGAGTCATGCTGCCACGGCCCCTCGAAACTACGGCAGGCGTTTCCCAAGAACGCTCAGGGTGGGAGGAAGGTGGCCGGGACTGCACCACATGGGCTCGTCCAACCGATTACGACGGGTTACTTTTCCTTGAGCACCTCGTTGAGGATGTCCGTGCTCCAGCGACTGCCGGTGGGCTGATTGGCGCCGAATGTCGCCTTTTTTATCCGCGGTTCACGTTACAAGGGTGCCAGCATGGCGTTTGAAGGCATTGAGTTCCACCGCTTCAAAATGCTCCGAGGGAAGCTCATTGACCTGCAATACCTGTCGGACTTTTACGCGCTCGACGACCCGAGGAGCAATAGTGCGTTACTCAAGGCCGTTGAGCGTTTCACCAGTGAATCACTGCTCGAGGAGGATCTATTCAATCGGTTTGTCATCGAGAAGTTCCTACAAAAAAACCGACTCACCACGCGAACCTGGATGGCGGCGCGCATGGGTCTGCAACGGAATTTTTTGGACGATATCCTGTCGCAGATTGAGGCATTGCTGCCTCGAAGTTCCTATGTCGTGCATCTTGACTTGATTGATGAGAGCTTGATCGATGACTGCGTGACGAATCTGCCAGGCCTGCGATTCCGTACGTTTTCCGATCACGAGTCGTTTTGTTCCCGCTTGCACGAATCGCTCTCAGAGTGCCTTAATGTTCCCGCTGAGCGATTCCGCGCCAATTCCATGTGGTGCGCCACCGATCAATGGCTTGCCGAAAACGTGGACGACGGTGATTACCCGCGTCGTTTTGCGCAGCACTTCGATTGCATCACCTGCGAGCCACTTAGCCTTGCACATGCAACCTGGCTAGATTTCGACAAGCCAATGAGTCTTGGCCCGGATCGCTGCTCCAAACTCACGTACGTGCGTCATCGCGACGACTTACGTGCCTATTGCGCCGGTACTGCGGAACCCGACGATCTTGAGCGCTACGAGCAGGCGCTCGGAGCGCGCAAAGGATGACGCATCAGCCGTCATCCTTCTCCGCTGGCGTGGATCATCTCCTCCGCGTCTTGCATCCCCAAAATGCACCGACGGGGGAACGCGCCTTTCCGTGCGGCGTCCATCGGCGCGAGTTCCGTCAACGCGGCGATGAGAGTGTTCTGGCGATGTTTCGCCGCGTGGTTAGTGCAGCAACCGCTGGCGACCCGACGCCATTCAAGGTTGAGGAAAACCTGGCGGTGTTCGGGGTCGTGAATTGGGTCGAGGCAAATACTCTTCAGTTCGCCCGAATCATTGCACGATGACTGGCCTCCCTGCGGAACGCCCGGCGGAATCGGTTCCGGCCTCCGTGGCGAACGCCGACCGCGGCGTTTCTTTTACTGCGCGTTCTGCCCGGTCGGCCCTTGCCTTTCCTGGCGTTGGCCGTAAGATTGATTAATCCGGCCCATCGGGGGACGGCCTTACGTTTGTTTCCGACAGGGAGGTCGTGGCTATGGTTTCTGTGCAAATTTTTGCTAACCTCGAGGATCGGCGCGACGACGAGCCGCCTTGCCCGACGTGTGGACTACCGGGTAGCTGGGCTCCGCCCGGTCTGGCCGACTCAATCGAGCGAGTTCAGATCAACGAGTTTGCTTGCGCGGCTGGACACGCCTGGAGCGAGTCAACGCCGCTTTGATCGCGGCGGCTATTGGCCCAAGACCCGGAGGTCGTCGGGAACATAAGTTTGCTGTGTCTTGAACCATTTCCGTGTCTGCTCCGTGAGCGGCTGGTCGACCCGCGTGCTGGCGGGTGCCGCCGACTGGATCTCAGCGCGAAGGATTTCGCCGGTATGTGTCCAGACCTCCACTGAATGCGGGCACTGCATCAGCTTTCGCTGAGCGTGAATCCAACGATCTGGATCGCGCGATGTGCAGCACTCGTAGGGGAGCGTGTCGGCTATCACCAGTGCGCAACGTCCCTTGGCGAGCATTTTGAAACAACGATCCGCTTAATTGCTGGTTTTCTTGGTCTGGCGTCGATCCAGGGCAGTAGCGACAATCCTTTCCCGCAATTCGGAAAGGAGGCCGGAATGTCGCGGTTGCCGATGGATCGATCGAGGGTCCGAGAAGTGGTCTTGGTTCGTCCGAGTCGAAGTTGCGCGGCATGCGGGGCAAAGATGCATGTACGTTGTGAGCGCAGCCGCCTCATCCATACGCTCCAAGGTTCGGTGCGTCTGATCGTCAAGCTGCTCCAGTGCCGCAACTGCTACGTCTCATTTTAACTGACCGGAATAGGCGGTGCGAGTCCCGGTTTTTTTGGCCCCCAGACCCCGCCCGGAGCCCGCCTCGACCCCGCCCGCGCGCATAATTCTAGAACCCCGCCCCTTTC